>Ga0214478_100849_pt1 | contig 16921 bp, 17 predicted proteins | sample M1_20Mar14CPVII9_2_FD_178001 | JGI IMG/M metagenome (GOLD analysis project Ga0214478, IMG submission 178001) | Marine eukaryotic communities from Monterey Bay, California, United States - M1_20Mar14CPVII9sort6BwellD7 | ecosystem: Environmental > Aquatic > Marine > Unclassified | place: USA...
GGGGGGGGGGGTTAGATAAAAGGGCTTCGATTTGCAAAAGCAGAAGATGGGAGACAATTGACAATATACAACAAAGTATCTACTAAGTCCATTCTTGATATAGCACGGATATTAACATCAACTTTTCCTTAGAAATATGGGTTCTTTTCTGTGCATCTAATTAGCTATACTTCATTATTGGGATTAAGTTTCTTCAACTTCTCCCTATCTCCTATCTTCATCGTAATCCCTGAAGTGTATCATTACTCTCTTTACCCAAAGCCTAGACTCGACGACTTTCCCCATTGCAATGATTGTTTGATTTGTTAGCCAAACTTAATTATCCATATGTTTTCCCTTTTTCTTCTAGTCAATTGGTCATTCTATATACACATCAATAATATCATTCCAATATAATGTTGCTCTTTTTTGTATCGTTTTCACTTCTGAATAAAGTTATTCACATTCCCACTCTGGCACGCCTTTCATGTTCTCATCTTCTACACATAGCTCTGCACCAACGTCTTTCAATTCGGTTTCGTCCACCTCTCTCATTGCCTTAGGATCGACTCCGTTAAACCATGCGTACTGAGGTAATATATTTGCATATGAGTTGTATTTGTATATGATATTAGATGACGATAATAGTCTCCTTCATGAGATTTGTATAAAAACAAAAGATATGAATTTTATATGTATTGCAAGTACTTACATCATCAGGTTCTGATGTACACACGACATGTGGCTTTTCATTCTCAGTGACAATCTCCTCATCATTGGTAACATAGCATGTAACATCATCATCCGTATCCTCACCAGTAATTGGCGGTATAACATCTGTTGTTCTTTGAGCAGCCGAATATAAAAGTGTTGTAGTTGTTCTAACTTGATTAGTCGCTGGGGAAAACGCTACCACATTGGTGGCGACGAGACATACTACTAAAGCAGCAAATATAATTCGTTGGATCATTATAAGTATAGTTATATTTGAGTAGGAGCCAATGTTCTTTAGATCGATGTTTGCCGAGATCGAGCAGATTTTGGGTGTCAAGAAGATAACTAAGATAAGGCCGGTTCAAGATAAATTCTAGAACCAGCCTTACATATTACGTTCAATCGCCATAATTTAATTGGGGGAGATCTGAATGCGTTTGGGTTGCCCATGGTTTGGGTTGCTTCTGTTAATTTGCACACAGGGTAGGGTAGACCATGTTGACATCATCGGAAACGAGTTTTATGTCCTGTCTAAACTCTGATTTCTAATGATTTGTGTAGGTTTTCAGAAGAAGGTTTGCCCCAGAGGCATATGAATATTGACATCTCTCTCTCTCTTTTTTAGTTTATGAATTGAACTACATCCTTGCATTTGTGAATACCTGACTTCAGCAGAGTTTGTTTGTTGTCTAATCTATCTCATCCTCTTTCTCAATTACTGTCTATTTGCTGCCTCCGCTTCCTCTTGTGTCTTGATATTGTACTTTGCTTTCCAGGCGGCCGCTTCCTTCTGTTTGGCATCTAATTGTTCCTTCATTTTGTTAACAAATGCTTCCAGATTTCCACGCATTTCTTTCACAGTTGGTAATACCTCCCGTACAGTACGTTCAACCTGTAGAGGATGATATATATATAGAGTATAGAAGTTCTGGTTTAGTATCTCTCGAACGTATATAAGATCAAATCATACTATCTATACTCGTAATTAAACTTACCAACACTCCACCGACTAACCTAAATGCACGTCGGTCTGGATCAAGTGGTGTCAACGTTTCCTCTACCAATCTAGAGGTATTGGTGATAGCAAAAAAAGAAGAATGTGGTGAGAAACAAAGAGAGCAACGTGCGAGTATAGATAAACGTTCATATCAAATGAATATCCCAAAACAATATCTCTTCTCATTGATACTATGCCAATCTAACTCCCAATACACCGCCTCTGCTTATATCCTTTGTATGTCAACCCAATCCTTAACTTTTGTATGTATCCCCGCCTACCGACCTAAAAATACATAGAGTCTTCCTGAACCTGGATCAAATATGGAAGAACATATCTCTCCGGATATACCGCATCTTCGAATACCACACCTTATCACAACAACAAATTGATGCCGATGTACATAATCATAGCCAAGTATTACACTAGTACATCAATAATATAACAACATACCGATGTTCATTCAATTCAATTTCCATCTTTGTTAAATTTTGTATTAACCCCTGCATTTCACTTTGCATTTGTCGATAGATTGATAATATTTCATTCTCATTCTTTGGTTCTGGTGGTGTTGATGATGTTGTAGATACTGCGGCTGACATGGTGTATGTTTATTGGTAGGTATGATTACTTTTTGTTTGTGGCCAATAAAATTACTATCTAATTTTATTTGCAATGACAATGATGTAGAAATTAACCACCGCCAGACGAAACACAATGATACTATGAAACAACAATTGATATGATGGGGTGTATTATGTGATTGGGTTATGCTGAGGGATGAGAGGATAGATTTGCAAAGGTTTGCAATCAAAAGATCAATCAGTGTAGAAAAGGGGGCGGCGCACGGGGGACAGGACACAGATGTTAATTGTTTTGTGTTGATGTAAAGAGGAGAAGGTATCATATCACGACATTGATGAACAATAGGTATTCTAAGAGTAGTAGCTCCATCACATAGGGTATTGCAATTAGGGAGTAGGCTTCCATCAAACGAGAAGTATCCAGGTATATTCTTATAGTTGCAATTAGTCTACTGCTATCGTCAATCCGTATATGTATCAAGAAGTTCAAGTATCGATCAGGTATTAAGTAGTTGCACATCATAGTGCATATCGTCAATCATGATGTTTTTGCAAAAGATATCAATATTATTAGCTGCTACAAGTCTCCTTACTCATACAATCAACGGGGATATATCTGAAGAGACAGGAGAATCTCAACTCATTGCGTCTACACCCGATCAAAGTAGCAAACGGTGCAACGGATGTGAAGCTCATAGTACCACAAATCAACCGGGAGGTAGGCAACCAGATTGTCTCAAGGTAGAATGGAATGGAATCGACACAGATGGAGAATGTTACGAGTCTGAGGATAAGTGTGTGAATATTAAACCTTGTACATTCCTTGGTGATGTAGTCGTTACGAATAATTGTGATTTCTATGTTGATGCTAATGTTGATGGATATCTTGTGGCCCTTGGCCGTTATATTCGTAAGGGAGAGAGTAGATCCTTCCGGATTAATAAGGGGTACGACGAAGATAAACCCGAAGAGATCAAATGTGGTCAAGGTAGTGTGTATCCTGACAATACGGATAGGTTTGGTTGGCATTTGAAGATCGAAGTGTATAAATATATCAAAGTTGACGAAGATTGGCATCAAATTAGGATTGCCAAGTTTCGAATGAGATGCACAAAGTGTAGTCCAAACGAGTACTTATGATTGGGAGGAGTGTCTATTTTATGCACTATGATATGGTAATGTATGCTAATGTGAGATTAAAGTTGATTAAAATAAGATAACCATGCTATAGATTGAAGTGTATACTGTATGATATAACCCATTGATTGATAATTGGTTAACATATGCTGAGGATGCACTAAAGCTAGGTAGTGCAGGACGGAGGCGGACGGCGTCTATTGTGTTGCAAGACTCGGAAAATGAGACCCGAACAAATTTACGGTACGTATTGCAGATTGCAAATTATTGCAAATTGCAATGACATAAAACTAAGATAGGTAAGGCAATTGATATCGATACAATGGAAGTTATTAATATAGATTCAAGTGACGAAGAAGATACATCTCCAGAGATCAGTACTGGTCTGTCTAAACCACCATCATCAAGCACTCATAAACCAATGTCAAAGTTGATAACACAACCTTCTACATTAACTAATGACGATTGTTCTAGTGTCTCCTCTAATGATTCAATATGGGATAAACAAGGATTGACGGCTGCTAAATCAAGTACTGTTGACAATAATATCAAAAGTGATATACCCGCAAAAGATAGCAGTGACGATGAGGAATTAGAGATTGTAAGAAGAGTTAAAACTAAGGTGCACCAACCAATAAATGATGATTGTAACAAGGTGCATCAACCTGAAAGCACCAACCTTACCACGAATAATAACAATGTTAATGATATGGAGGATACTCAACTTAAGGAAGCTATTCGGTTATCATTATTAGATGAACAAAAGCAACAACATAAACCAAGTAGTATACCCAACACAGCCACAAAATCTATTTTAAGACAACAACCTAACTCAGTAGATTCGTACTTGGGAAAATGGAAAGTTGTACTATTAATGGACCATCGTGAATTTGGATTAACAAATCCTACAAAAATGAATTATCTCCAATCAGTTCAAAGTAAGATTAATATCAAATTCGGCACCGGCAGTGCTGAGATTGTAGCATTGCCGTCTGCCGATTATCTATTTGTGGCAAGATTAATATCACATGATAATGGACAGGTTATTGATGAAAGAGTATTTGATATGATTATTGAAAGGAAGGATGTTAATGATTTGGCTCAAGGTTTGATTATTGATAGCAAAAGTGAGTTTATTTGTTGTTTGTTGTTCAATGCTCATATGATATGCATCTCTTTTATTTTCACAACTAACTACATCACCTTTATAATTGCAAACGAACAAAGAATACAAACCACTATCATTCTTTGAGGCACAAATGTATAAAATGCAGCATAGTGGAGTTAATAAGAAGTTATTCATCCTTGAAGGAGATGAAGATGACCCATCGCACTTTAGGATGATTAGACAAATCAAATTTGGAAACGGTTATATAAAAGGAATGACAGAACAACAACAACAATCGAATAGATTAAAAAGAGTCAAGACTACGAGACTGCAGATTGAAAATGGGGAGTGGCAGGGTGTTGATTTACTATGTACAAAGAATAAGCATGATACTGTCAAGTTTCTCCAGGAGCAACTTGATACATTCAGGAATAGTTTCGATCCACTTGATCCACCAGAGAAAACTATGGAACAGTTAACAAGCCACATTGATGGACAGATGAAAGACCGAACCTTTCACGAATATCTCCGGTTAACGAGCATTAAAGGCATCGGTCCGGTAACGGCAATGGCTAAAATACGAGGTCCTCAGTTTGGTTGGGATCGATCCTTCATCTGTCCATCTGGTAACCAGAAGAAGATCAAATCCACTGGGAATGAACGTGTAACATTCTGGAAGGAAACAGCTACCGAGGCAACTACTAGACACTTGAAAAACTCACGTGCCCAGTTGGCAAAGAACAAGAAGACTGATGGTAAATATGCTACTCTAAACAGGAATACTGACTCATCATGTTGTGCATTATGCAGAGAGACTGTTGATATCTTCGAGAATGGTATTGTATCTTGTAACAGAGTTAAGGACTGTGGACAAGTTTATCATAAGGCATGCCTCGAAGCTCAAGGGTATGACATATCAAAAGATAGTGGATGTATCATGTGCAAAGGCTTGTACAAGTTCTCCACAAAGCCAGCCAAATCATCAGCCACCAAAAGAAAGGCTACAACATCCCCATCATCAGCTTCCAAACCAAAGTCAAGTACCAAAGCAAGCTCTCAATCATCCAAGCGTCAGAAGACTAACACTACCAAACAAACAACTGAAAGTAATCCACCGCCGTCGGAATCTGCTGCAATCACACCCAGCAATAGTGAGAAACTATCCTCGTCTTCTACAAAAGAGAAGAGGGTATTTGCCTCTAAACCACCGCCAGAGAAAGTATATGCACAACTATCAAAGACTAAACCTCAACCTACAGCTACCATTATCAAGCGTAGTTCGTTTGATGGCAATGGGTGTTTTTCAAATCCACTCAATGATGGATCTTCTGCGGCATTAGCTGCTCTTTTGAATGACGACAAATCACCGCCTACGAAAAAGAGGAAGAAGAGTTTGTCAAAGGCCACCGCAACAACACTTCCTCCACCCAAAGTGTCAGTGAACAAAGATGTAACATCATGCGGAGTATGCGGCAAGCCTATTAGCGCATGGCTAAAGGACTTCTCATTGGCCTCTACTGAAAGTGATATCGTGTCATGTAACAGAATATCTCAATGTAATGGTACATTCCACAGAAATTGTCTAGCAGCTAAGAAGATTGATATAAGAAGAGCCGATGGATGTATCAAGTGCAGGCATGTCAGTCTGTTCACAACAGCAAAAAGTAAGCAAGTTCCAGCCGCCGGTGAGAAGAGGAAGAGAAATGATCAGCCTATTGTGCTAGACTCTGACGATGATGATGTTATTATCATTGACTAAGAAGAGGAGACAAACAGGGCAATTGGGAGGAGGATACATGTAGAACATATTGAACATAGTAGATAATCCCATCTTAAAAGCTTTTATCTACCGACTTCCCAACTTATGTCTCTCTTTCATTCCTTCTCTATTAATCTATCACCCAATCTTTCTAATCATATTTTGTCTACAACAAAACAAGGCCAACATCACCATGCTCCATTGTGGGGCATAGCCAATTGTAAACATAATACTGTAAGTTACCATCACCCATACCAAATTTCAAATCTTCCAAGAAACGATCATTCTCCATCAAATTCAATGCATTGAATACATCATGTCCTTCATTCTTAGCCAAGATTAGACAATCTCTCATCAACTCAGTGATACCCACAGTCGTTGCTGCATTGTAGAATGCGTATGCAGCATGTAATGTTGAATGTTTATCATTCCCAAGTACCGACGAGTGTAAATGATAATAACTACAAAAGTCTGTAATAACTTCCTCCTCACCATCGATACACCCCTCCCTCTCCTGCTTTGTGACATTAACAAATGAACTAACCACACCCTCACGGGGTAGTAACCAATGTGCAAATTCCTCCTCTGTAAATACCACACTTAACTTATACTTTTCCAATTCCTTCACAACCAACTTATGTGCCGCGGGTACATCCTCTTTAGTCATTGGACGTAATGTCTTTAATCCTGTATCATTGGGTAATTTGTACATCTTTTGAAATCGTGCCATTGTCATCCGAGGTGGTACTCTAGTGAATCCAATATCAACTAATTTCTTAGCATCTAGGGTACGGTGCCAATATCGACAACTGGCTACATGTCCAGGCAAGACAACACCGGCTGTGTATACTGCCTGGAATATTCCTGTATGATTCACACGTCGGGTAATTTCTTTGATTAGTACTGGTGCCAATCGTTTACTTCGTAACTTTTTGTGTACTGGAGTATGTTTGTAGAAGATAAGCAGGGCAAGGAGATGAGATGAGGCTTTGATAAAGGATTAAGATATCAACAAACCCAAACAAATAGAAAACTTACCACATAAAAAGTTCACCTCGACCATATCCTTCTCAACATCATAAACTCGAACTTTCGCAGGCACACCGGTAATAAAAGCCATCAACTTTCCACTCTTACTACTCCTCACACCCAAATGAAATTCCTCCTTATATCCCGGTGGAGTCAAAGCCCATAATAAAAAGTCCTTCGAATAATCAAATCGGAACATACATTCATCATCTTCGACATAATTTTGATATAACAAGTTATATACCTCGGTTAAGTGAGTTGGATTTGTTATTGAGACTTGACACCATTCAAATCCTTTGGGCATGTTGTATGGTTCTTGTCGGAGTTCGGATGGTAATTTATCTGGAATTATTGGTTTATGTTGATCTTCGGGTATGTTTGTGTTTGCGGTTGTTGGTAGTGTTGATGATTTAGCTTTGGACTTTTTGGTGGGGGCATTTGTAGCAGTATTGTCATCGTCTCCTTTATTGTCAAGCATGGGCTGTGTAGTGTAGTTGTGTTGTTTATGAGAGTGTGACATAAGATGTGCACATAAATGTTCACATATCAACAAACAGTTTGGTTAGTATGTGCCTGAAATATAACCACAATGATGTATCGATATATGAATGACAACACTTGTACACAATCTTCTTACCTGAGTATCCCAAAAGGCATGCTTCTTATCCTCCTCACTAACAATAGCTGCGCCACCACCACCCGCTTGCATTGCAAGTTGTGCCATCATTTGTTGAATGGCGGCAGCTTGTGCCTCACCCACTTGTGTTGCATTATTATTACCATTATCACCTCCTATAGTATTGGTACCTAATGTTTGATTGGATAGTAGGTTGGTTAATATTTGGGTAGCCTCCTCATGATTGTCGTCATTGTCATTGGATTCTTCATTATTGTTGGTGGTGTTGTCGATACCGTCTGCATTTTCTTCTTGTTTTGACATGGTACTCCAAACAATCTTTCTATGAGCACTACTACAAGATATGATATAGACCGATATATGATATTGTTTGAGCCACTACCTTCTTGTTGCCGCCGCAAAAGTTGTGGTCATAGAACTGGTCGGTGGCGAATCAGTGCTGTAGTATCGCATCCGGAGTTAGTGGTACGCACGGTAGGAGTAAAGGATACCGTATTCGCTTGGCAAATATGTAATAAACAGATTTGGGGGTGAGGTGTGTAGTGGTGGTCACTATTTGCATGTCAAAATCTTAGTACATTTGGATAGTGTAACATTGTGGTTATTTGTATTGTACAATATTATTTGAAAGTTTCAGAGTGTAAGATTTTCATTTGAGCGAGATATTTCAACATTAAACAATACATCAATCAATATGGAGTGCTTTGGAGACTCTTCAGATGAGGAGGACTTGGGGAATAAATACACTACTGCAAGAGACGACTCTGGGAATGGTATATGTTGCTTTCATCCAAACACTGAAGCATCTCTTTTAGCTCATGTCAGAAACAGTCTACCAAACAAAAGCATAGATATAGAACAGCGTGCTGATGATGTATTAAATGCAATTGATACTTTCTGTATGTCACGTCATTGGATGATGCATATTGGGCCTGAAAAGTTAGTTGTGTTTATGTATGATGTTGTTTTGTGATATGCATTAGGATCTGAATCTCACAATATGAATATCAAATGTATCTTTAGGGGTAACATACTCATCGGAGCTTTAGAGGAATCGATTCGGAGACATGTATCATCTCCATCCAAAAAGGAACGTCCATTTGTAGCAGTTGAGTTAGGTACATATTGTGGATATTCATCTATACTAATGGGCAAAGCAATGTATAAAGCAAAGCAACAATATACATCATTAAACTGTCATTTGTTCACTACTGAGATACATCGAGAATATTATGAAATTGCAACCGAAATGATACAATTAACCAATGGTATGGATGGTATAATATCCGTACACCAAACTAGCTTTGATGGACATGGTACAGATATGGTAGATGTCATACGCAGTGCACTGGAGGAACACCACAATTCACAACAACAACAACAACAACTTGACTTCCTCTTCATTGATCATGACAAAGACAGCTACAAATCAGACTTATGTAAGCTAGAGGAGTCAGGAATGATTACAGAAGGCACTAAGGTAGTGGCCGATAACGTTTTATTCGCATGTATAGATGACTATGTAAACTATGTACAACAAAGAATGAAGGAAGGGATTGTAGAAACGAGGACAGTAAAATGCAAAGTTGAATACAGTGGCGATGATAAAGACAACAATGAGGATGGTGTTGAGATTACAGATTACTTGCAAGACCCAAGTAGTGCAAACTAATAAGTCTAGACAATTTATCTATCTTAAGCTGTTCATAGATTTCTTCCAGCGGTCAGCGGCTGGGTTGTATACCCCATAATACTGTTCCTTATGTTCCATAGTAAGTATACTTTCATATGTCACGATGGATCCATATTGAGATAGGTTTTTCTTTGTCGTCATAGAAAGCGCCTGAAGCAGGTTCTCTTGACGAGACCGATCTTGTGAATGAGACTTTGTATATCCTTGACATTCTTGTTGTCTACAATAGTTTGTTTCAGTTACCTTTGGAGGAATCTGAAAAGATGTCATGGTTGACCCGTCAAAGTAACGAAGGGCAGGTTGTCCAGATTTGGTTCTGGAAAGGCGTTGATGAAGAAGGACCTCCATATTCGCAGCAGAGCTCATCGTCCAACAAGTTACAGCCGAGCTACTATCTTTGAAGGCTACGATGAACTGCCAAGGCTCATAGAAATGACAATGTGATTCATCATAGCTGTAAATCTTCTGAAATCCCACCTGTTCTAACTTATTGAGCATAAGCTGTCTGTTATAAAACACACTCTGATGATCTGGAGGATCATCGTATGACGGGATTGCTCCAACTTGAGCAACAAGGATACCATCATGAGTTAATCCATTGTATAGAGACTTGATGAAGTCGGTGCTATTATGAAAGTATAGAAGAGAAACAACTGTTAGACATTATGAAGGATGCAACACTAGAGAGTGGTAAAGCATACAAATACTTACTCGTTATATAACTTATCAACAAACAGTCCGAACTTCCATTGAGTAGAAAAGTTTGCGCACAAGATGTGAGCAGTTTAGAGGCGAACAATCAAGGTACGGCTTCACTTTACTTACATCGTCTGGATCCAAGGCATCCATTATGATCACATCAAATGGATCTTCATAGTCATCATCGGTTGTAGCAGAATCATGATCATCGTCGTCTTCATCTCCAAACTCATTAAGAAAGAATCTAAATGCATCTTCAAAGTATAAAGATGCTCTGGGATCACCAAAGCAAGAAGAAACTCCTAGACTGGAAGATATATCCGAACAATCACTCCACTCTGGTAGATATATTCGTGATATGTTAGTGAGCTCTTCATCGATTTCAATCATGACTGCTTCATCAATTGACTTGTGCTTGAGAACTTCTCTAAGTGTAGCTCCCTCTCCACCACCAATAATTGCAACCCTTTTAGGATTAGGATGTCCTAACACGGCAGGATGAACTAATGATTCATGGTATGCAGCCTCACCATAGAGGCTGCTTTGTAATACACCGTCGATAAACAATGCCCGATCTGTACCAACAGATTGATGAACTTTTGAGCTGCTTCCATCTTGAAGTTCTCTTCCTACCATTGAGTAAAAAGTACCTGCATGTGGATGGTGTATCTCGTAAATATCAGCTTGTTGAAACTTTGTTTTTGTTGATACCAATAATCTCTTAATATCAAAGTGCCGTCTTCTGAGTATATCATTACCTAATTCACTATCCATTGGATTCTTATCTTGTTTGTTGTAATTTGAATAACTTAATCCTCGTAGTTTATGGCTCCAATGTAATTTGGGCTTTGTACTATTGGTTATAGTCGTAGAGTTTGTATCTTGTCCCAAAGTTATAAATGTTTCTTCAATCAATGGTAACTGTGCAATTAAGTCAATATTGTTGTCATGAGAAAAGAAGTCTAGTAATATTACTCCATCTCGTGGCCAAGTATGCAATGTGATATGCTCATTCAGTAAAATTGCAACACAAGTTAAACCAGCCTTATCATCCGATATAGTAGAAGTGTATCTATGATGACAATGATAGGATAGCATAGTAGATTCATGATGTAATGTTTGCATTACATGTACCAGTTCATGTTTCGAGCTAAGTAACTCCGAGTTGATGTTTATAATGTCTATGAAAAGATGTTGTCCAGAAGGTAGACGAGATTCTACATGAGGTACCGGCAAATCTGTTATATTGTTGTTTATGTTGTCTCGTATGGTCGTTATTCTTTCTTCGTTTAATGTTCCAATGGTAGTACTATCAGTGAGTGTTGGCTGTTGTAAAATATTATTAAGAAGAAGACTGGTATGTTGTCCAGCAAGAAAAGAAATGTAAGCTGATGATAGTAGACCAATGAACAGAGAGATTGTTGATTGAGTCGTTAGCGGTAACCGAGCAGTAGCAGTTTTAGTAGTAGCCATTCTTCCCATGATATTTAAACTAGTGTACATAGGTAGCACATGCACCACATTCACATGCACCGTAAACTCTTTCCTAAATTAACCTGCCAATAGCCTTCTACACGTCCTTTTGGACAATGCTAGGCACACTATCCTTCACTATAGCTCACTAACAGCGCGTTTATTGATTATAATGGCAAGTATTCGCTCGCGGCATAGTATTGGGCATTCAAAGCCATAAGCAATGTATCTAAACCTTGCATTACTCATTACTGCATTTGGTCTTTATGTTGGCGGTATCCTTCAGGATACCTAGTTGATATATTCAATCAATCGACTCTCCTCTTGACCTCCTCCTTCCCATGTGATCTGGCAAGCTCATGCCCTAAGAAAGTATAGGATCCTCCTCTCATACACCTTTTCTATAGTTATTTGATACGGGAGCTTACCATTCAGTATATTAGTAGACCAAAGTTAGAGGGTATCCGATATACCTTTAAATTTCATTTATCCCAACTTTTTTAAACATACAATACATCTAACTCCACATTACATCTAGACAGACTACATCTTCAATTTGCTCTTAAGACGACCCATTAAACTTGTTTCAGTCTTCTTTTTCTTCTTCTTCATAATCTCCGATATATCAACAATATCCTTCACACTATGCCCTTCTAACTCCAACCATTTCGTTTTTAAAGGAGCTGTTCGTGTACCCGTCATGATTGAGTAGACCTTTGATACATCACAGTCACGGAAGGTCTTCCATGAAGCGTCTTCCGACTCTTCATCCAAGTCAAATCGACCATGGCAACACACAATATTGAACTCTACAAGAGCTCTTCCCTTTTCATTAAGTTTCTCATGTGTACCTATATGGAGAGGATAGTTCGAATCCACCATATCTCTTGCTAATATTCGATATTCAAGATCAAGAAAGTTCTTGTACATCTTCTTCATTCGCTTGTCACCTGGATTCTCAGACCAATGGTCATCGTCAACCTCTCTCCAACGCAACTTATAGTTTTCATCCGCATCCTCACGAGCTATAGGGTCTTCTAACCAATCTAGTAATTCATTCAAGTTGAATTGCTTCATCTCCTCTTGTGTAGGCAGAGGCAACTCACCAGTAATGTGTGCTAAGATCTTCCACGCTCCAACGTCTAAATCTTGTAAGGGTTTTTCAGAACCTTCCTCACTCAAGAACATCATGTTTGGATTAGACATTAGCCGACCACGATATACATCTTCCTCGGTCATACCCTGATGTCCAACCGCGATGTTCCCAATCGGAATCTCTCCAAATTCTTTTGACAGTGGGTTCGTTGGCATCCTCCAATCAGTTGGAATGTCATAGTTTGAATAGAATGGTGCCTTCATGTTAGGTCGAAGAGCAGGTTCTAGCATATCCATATTTTGGGTATAGCCAGTACAATATATAACTGTATCAATGCTCTTCAGAGTCACTTCCCTCTCCAACTCAGAGTTGCTCAGCACAACTCCACTTCTATCATCGGTTACTTTAGATATTGCGTATCCATGAAATATATCAACCTTGTCCTCTGGCCAGCTGCCAGTTTCATTGCATATTCCATTACCATTTCTAGAGATGATACTAACTTCCGCAACCTCTAATTTGCATGCCTCGAGAGTTAGATCTTCTGCCGAATATGAGTCTCCTATAATTAGTATATTCTTACCCCTTACATGCTCATCAAAGTTAACACCACTTTCTGAGCTATGCATCGTCTGTCCTTTAAATCCACTAGAGGATAGTGTCTCTGCAATAGATTGAGGTACAATTGCACGTCCATTTTCGCCAGCTGGAAGATGCGCGTTTCATAGTTTATGAAGATGAAAGAGAAGTGTTGTAACATATATGTTAGTAGTACATGCGGCTTGCAAAGGCAATAACATAAAGGCAAACTAAATTCAAATTAAGTATTCGAATGACCGAGTCTTCATATTATACACATGGAATCATACTGCAAAGCAATACAAAGACTTTCCTGCCCAAATGCACATATCAAAAATGCTACTCTCTGCAATGGTATCTGATGATGCTTCTTCTCCTTCCTTCTTCTCCTCCTCATCCACACTTTGATAAACTGTATCTACTACAAACTTCTTCATCTCCTCATTGTATGTAACATTCTCAACGCTAGTATTAAACTTGACATTATCAAAGAAGTTTGGATTATTCCTTGTGCATCGGGCTAATATATACTCAAGTATGAGTTGACGGGGTACATACATTGGTAATGCTGTGCCAAAGTGTTCATCAAATGTATAGTCGAAGAACTCAAGACATTCCTTTGGACCGTTTGTCCATAACGCTTCATACATGTTACCACTATCATCTCCACTGTTATTCTTTCGATCGGCTCTCCATAGACCGCCTGCTGACGAGGATCTCTCAAAGCAAGTAACTTCAGGTAGTTCAGCAATAGCATCTGTGTCTCCCTCATCCTCTAACTTTTGACGTCGAAGTGCCAAAGCATGCAGGAAGAACATACCGCCAGGGCCGCATCCTATAATTGCAACTTTTTTCTTTGTCATGGTATTTTTGTGAGAGTTGAGAGTATAATGATATGAATTGAAAAGCAATACTATTGCAATCTTCTATCTATCTTACAGAACCAATTGAATAAATAAGTATGTATAATCTGGAGATCTAAAATCTTATATCAATCTTGAAATCAGATACAATAGGTAGAAACCAAATACAATATATCTGGAGTTGGTATAAATCCCTATGGCTATGGACAACTGCTAACTGCCACCGAGATGTTGGATTGTAATTTCCCCCCGGTGTGATTTTAGCCGAGATTCTGCTCCCCAAGGGGAGGTGGTGGCCCCCGACAATGACTCATTGTGGTCGATGGTAAGCGGCTTTGTGTTGTATTAGGATAGGATATTGTTGATTAGTGCGAGAGATATCGTAGTGTTAATACTAAATACTAAAGGAGTTAGGAGAGGATATTAGTATCGGCATCATTAGAATAGAGGAGGTATCATTAATATACACGATTGATGAGATACTTTATTGCAAGCCTATTCATCACTTTATCATCTACCACTGCATTTCTACCTTCATTGCAGACGATCAATACAATTGCAAGACAGTCCTCAATAAATAAAGTAGCAGACTCTATTATACTACAATCGACATCAATATCAACTACACAACTACTATTGTCCTCCGAGAATACCATAATAGATAACTCAATAGACGCAGTGACATCGTCTCCTCAGGTTTTTGAAGCGCAGTTGCCCGACTCATCCTTCTTCATTGGTATAGGATTGGTAGTTATATTATGTGTAGTAGCATCTCAGGTAAGGGCTAATGATTCTCGGTGAAGCGGCTACTTTATGTATGCATTTGCAAACCACATGCACTAACACATGTTACCATGTGTATCTCCTCTCTTCATCAGGTATGGGCTAACGACGTAGTTCCCATTTCACGAACTAAGCTTGCTATATCTAAAAGTCGTGGAGGTAAGTCATAATGAGCATCGTATACTGCTGCAATTTCTCTATTCATATCTAACACTAACTGTGCACATGATATGCACAAACTTGCAAATGACATGCACACAACATCATTTATAGATGTGAAAGAATATTTAGATGAATTAAAGACTTCCAACGTTGATAACTTGGATGATAGTATCATAAATAAAACAACAATAACAATAGCAACAGAATTAAATGATCAAAGTACAACAATAAACAGCAGCAATATAGACAAGAGCAATGAACTGATCAAGCCAAATGTAGGTGACGGGCGTGACTTTGAACGATGGCTATTCTCTGACTGGCTGAACAAACCATCATCAAAAGGTGGTAGACAAAAAGAACCGGCTCTACCTATATTGAAAGAGGCCAAGTGGAACAGTGGTGATAATCCGGTCTTAGTCACAGCGGCTATTATGATGTTGGGAGTAGTATTGGCATCCATTACTGAAAGAGTTTCATAAAGTGAATAGGATGATATAGATACATTTGTGTTTCTATTTAGAAGTAATTTATTACATATATGTCATCTCTACTTAACCAAAACCCTACTTGCTACCACCTCAACCTAGCACAAACCTTCACTTATAGACATTCAAATGGATGAAATATCACAATTGAGCTCGACTCTATTGGGTCTTGCTCTTCTTTGTTGTAAACTTTTTCATTACAATACGAACAAGGAAGAAAACGAATAACAAACCAACACAAGAAACAACTACCGCCGCAATACTCATACCCATCTTTATCTTATAAAACTCTTCGTTTGAGTTACTGTGTGGATATAAAGAAGTTGGAGTTGCCACATCAAGGAAAGTAGCAAGATCTTCATATGTATTCTTTCCCGTTTCAAATACCAGTAATTGGTCAGCTGGAATAAGATCCTTCACATGAGCATTGTGCTTCTCAAAAAGCGTAATTACTTTTTGCTTGTTAACAGGGTTACACCAATTGGACATTTCAAGTCCTTCTTTAATACCAATCTTATTCTTAATGAGTGGTTTCATCATTATCCCTTGCTCTCGAAGACGTGTGAATGGAAAGAATGGTAATGTTTTCAATATCTTTAATGCATAGTTATTTGGCAAATGGAACCAGCAAATTGTTGTTTGAATCGATTGATACCATTTCTCTGGATTACGGATTGTTAAGATGAACTTTGCATTTGGATATTGATTGTATAACTCATCTGGGAAAGCTGCAACTGGATGATCTACCGCTGAATTGAAATTCTTAAATAATAAATCCCAATCAATTGATTCACCCTCGGCAGCTGCTTTGAACATTGCGAAATGACCTTCTGGAAGATATATGTGCGTTATCACGATTTATGAAGATGAAAGAGAGGAGATAGTATCTTTTCTGTTAGTACATACGCTTGCAAATACAATCAAATAAAGAAATATGCAGGTCAAATGAAGCACTCAAATCACCACACTTCATATTGAACAATTGAATTCGAATAATATAAACAATACAACCGTGGACTTTCCAGTACTAATACCCTGCTCTTCAAAGAGAGCCTCCCTCATATGATATGTCGGTCCGAAACCAAGCTCGAGAAGTGCAGATAGCAAAGAATCAGTACCTGTCCGCCCATAACCGAGACCAATT
>Ga0214478_100850_pt1 | contig 16883 bp, 9 predicted proteins | sample M1_20Mar14CPVII9_2_FD_178001 | JGI IMG/M metagenome (GOLD analysis project Ga0214478, IMG submission 178001) | Marine eukaryotic communities from Monterey Bay, California, United States - M1_20Mar14CPVII9sort6BwellD7 | ecosystem: Environmental > Aquatic > Marine > Unclassified | place: USA...
GAAGGCTGTGCAAGATTCAGAAGGAAGAGACTGTCCTAATGCTTTGGAGATTACAGATACACTTAGTCAGTTATGATACATAGTATAACACATTGATTATGGCATTACAAACAAGGTCTGAGGCATCTGAGTCTCATTGATAACATATGTTTGATGCCGACTACTCGATACAGTAAGTGAAGGTCGACCAACATTCCCTGCTACCATGCTCATGAAGGTAAAAGAGAATGTTTTGGCTTCGAATGGAGCTAGTTGACTTTCTTCCTTTGACTTTCCTGTTCCAAGAAGGTCTTGTGCATCTTGTGAATCATTCAAATTAAGTACCAGCGACTGGCTCTTTGCAGTTTTGTTAGTAATTTGATACTTGACTGCAAACGGTACACCAACTTTTGGTGTTGATGGACACTTGAGCAGTTTGGCTGAGAATGGAGAAGACAAGACTTTACCTTGAGGTCCATGGAAGATCATTGGGGATACATTCAACAAGCAAAGAGGTCCATGAGCCGATCCAAACTCATCATCTTTTGTTGTCAGTCCATCCGGTAGATCAAGACTTGATGGCTTCCAGTTGATACTGATTATACCAAGTGGGATAGTCTCCTGTCCGTTTGCACTTTCAATATCCTTCTGGGCAAGGACGGAATAACTCAAAGATAGTTTGGATCCTTGATTTGTCTGATTAATAAATAGACCAGAGCCAGCTGAATACAATTCTTCCTTCTGATTAGAAGAAGATACATTTATCACATCAAGTAAGCTTGCAGTGACACTAGATCCAAGTCCATTTGCTTTAAGTGAGCATCTCATATGAACTCGTTCACCATCAGCAATAACAATCTCGTTGCCCATAACAGAAGGGGGATTGGGTTGCAATAACATGTTTGAAGAATGTTGGATACCACAAGGAAAGGGTTTGGGACCCTTGCTTTGTGAAAACCCAGCTTTGAAGGGAGTTATCCATTCAATTGATCCACTCTGCATTACCATTACCTCATCACCTGAATCATTAGAGTTGGTTGAATCTTTACCTGCACGTACTTGCTTATACATGATGACAACTTCATACGATGTTGAGCATGTGAAAGCATCACTTTCGGGAGTTGGAAAGGATTTATCAAGTGGTCGGAAGATATCTAAAGGACAAAGTAGAGATTTACCAGCTTCTAGATGTGACGACAATAAAGTCGTTACATCATGTGATTCATCTGTGCCAACATCTTCACGAGGAGACCAACCTGTTGGAAGAGTAACGCCGCCTTCTGAGACTGTCTTTGTTGATGAATCTTTCGACTTGCGCACAAAGATTGGCATTCGATCGGGCTCAACATCAATAGACACATCGTTTGGAGACGTTGGCGTGGCATCGGTTGGCTGTTCACTTGTTATTCGTGGCTTTTTGGAGCTTGTACACTTGAGCCTCACTCTCACATCCCAACAATCTTCATCTCTACCTGCATTGAGCTTTAGCACGATGCGGTTTACAGTTCCCTCAACAGCTTTACCATTTGTCTGTGGCTCAGTGAGGTTTGTTACATGCATGTGCGGTCTAGGACCGAGCACACGAAGGACACGTGGTCCCAAAAACCATGGATGATGAGCAGGACGATACCACGAATGAGCAGTATAGTTACTCTCTTCCATCATTGATTGTTGTACACCAGATCGTAGCAGTGGAGAAATGAGAGTCGGTCTATCAATTTGGAGCTTCAGTGACGAATTGTCCTGCTTTAATGTCAGCACAATTCCATGACAAACCAAAGGAACTCCTCCAAGGAAAAAAGAGGAAGATTCCGAAATGCTTGAGATAGATATGGGTTTCCCATTGATGTTGATTTTCTGCTGTTCATTGTCAAATCTTGATTCACAGATGTTGCCTGCCGAATGTGATAATCCCATATTGCACAAGCGTCCACTCTTTGGAATAAACTTTGAGGTGTCGACCCCTCCAAGTGCAACATCTGAGAGATTTGAAGGAAGTGTAAGTTCAGTCATGAAGAATGTCAAATCATTGCGATTGAATTCAACTCCTCCCTGTTCGTGCTTGGCGAATGAGGAAGTTTCTCTCCTGGAACCCTCGCTTCGAACCAAAGATTGAAGCTGTGATCTGTTCATCGCACACTGTGATAGATTTGGGACGTCAAAGATACCAGACGTCGTTACTAGTTGCATTGACTCAATCTCAACTTGAAAGTCGAGACATGATTTGATCGATACACACGCCTTGACTTTATCACTCGTTGTAGCATGTGTCGAGTTCAAGAAAGATACAGCAAACTCAAACGGTGGGTTTAACTTGCCAGTATCATCATTATTCCACACAACTTCCCTTGTTATTGAGCCTGTAGATTCACATTCCCAAGCCTTAACTTGAGCATCCTTCATTTCCTTGGGAGAAAGAAGTTTACAAGAGCCAGAGTTGATAAGAAGCTCTATAAAAGACTTTTTCATATCGGTTGGTGGTGCATCGTCCAAGATAGAACAACGCTCATTACATGCAGTCAATGCTCGCTGAATTGAAAGATGTAATGATGGCCAAGACTTAGTCTGAGAAGCAGCAATATTAAGATGAACTAGTGCTTTGCAAGGATCATTCAAGCTCATGAGTAGCCTTCCAGCAAGGTAGTGTAATCGAGTGGACGATATTGGTTGTTGAGTAGGAGTATCGCTTGATGGCATCGGGAGTAATTGAGAGTCTTCTTTGGTAGCAGAAGTACCACTACTCAGAGTGATATTCTCATCCAGCAAGTCTAGTGCATGGAGAACATAATCTAATGCCAAGGCTGTAAAGAGAAATCAGAGAAAGTTATTAGCAAGTCACCCTTTTAAAAGAAATAGACAGCCCATTCTTACCTCGATGGTCACGCTTTGACTGATTCTGAAACTTCCACGGCATAGTTCCGAAGCCAGAGTCCCCTGCAACAATTGAGCCTACAAATCTACGCCTTCCGCTTAATGTAGATGTCATCCATTCAGTTGAATATTCTTCACCTCCAATTTGTTGCTCAACTAATCGTCTTAACCCAAGCATAGCCTCACATAATTCACCGTACGCCTTCCAAGGAGCTCCTGATTGATGATACGATGATGTCACAACAGGTGTTGATTTTGTTGCAGAGCGACGCCATCTACCTTCGGTAACACAGGAATATATCAACAACTCTTCTGTAATATACAAGAAACGATGCCAAGCAGGGCCAAAGAAATCATCATTCTTGCTTGGGGAGAAGTTGACACCATGTGGATTGGACAAGAAGATTATCCGGTGTCGACTCCACTGCTCATCAGCCTCACTACTAGTTGCTGTTGATGATGAAGTAGAAGACGTTGTCCGTAATAGTTTGGCATTGATAATACTTGCCACGGCGCGACATTGTTCCCACAATAAAGCAAAGAAGGCGATATTCTCAGCTGTATTGTAACCCTTCTTGGATGTCAAGGCTGGACTATTTCGTCTCATTGGAGGTGGTGGAGGGGTGGCGCCTGATAAAGTTGCTGGTGCTGGTGGTGCTCCAGGATATGAAAGTTCAAATCCATTACCACCACCTGGAGATTCTGTAAGCTTTGGTGATGTTACACCATCGCCTCCAGTCGGATATAATCTACCTCCCGGAGTGATTGGTACCCCTGGACTTTGAAATCCTAAATCTCCCCGATTATTATCACCAGAATCTGATAATGCCATTGCCCTCCACGCAATAGCCCTTCGATGCAATTCCACTACCCACCTATAAGCTTCGTCATAATGTCGCATAGCCAATGATGACTTGTCAGTCCACCGACCTGTACTCCCAGCTAAGTTATTACTTCCATTGCCTCCAGTTCTCATTTGGAACTCGCGGAGGGTTCCCACTTTCATGGCATATCGTGCACATCTCATGGCAGCCAATAATGTATTCACCTCGAATGAAGTGTTCGTATTATGATATCTATTCCGCCATAACATTAACTTACGCTCCTGTGCTTCTGCTAATCGAGAATAGTACGAAGCTGACGAGTCGCGTAATGATCGATCTAGTTGACGTAATATTGGATTCATCATAACCTTGTCTATTGCACCTGGTGCCGATGAACCGGTTGAAGAACCCCCCGTCGCTGCTCCACCAGTAGTATCCAAATACGGAGAACGTAATATACCACACTCAAATTCATCCGGTTCTAAGTCTGAAGGACATCGAATCAAGAACACTTGACTCTGTGGCAGATAACATTCCTGACAAATCTTTTCCTTAATCGGATTTAAATTCTTCTTAGAAGAACCACGTGATGATGTACCCTCCATGGCACTACCAACTGAATCTTCTTTAATCAAGCATACCAAATGTATTGGCACACTACGTTTCTCAGCCAATGTCATGCGTATATTCTCAACCGAGTTGGATGCATGTTTAATACCCATATGTAGTGAGTTCTGCACATTATCATTACTACTACTATTTAAAGATAATTGTAATGTAGTAACAACAATAATGGCCGAGGGTAACGCCCTAGCATGTTTTTCTAACCATCCAATCGGTAATATTCCCTCATTTTCAATTTGATATGATGACATCCAATTTAATCCACTTGCACCACTTCCTGAATTGTTAGTATTCTCACCCAACATTATTGTAGTGCCAACAGCCGAACTTGGTCCAGAATTAGTAGCCAACGGATCCATTTTACCCTTTGGAAACTTTGATGGTGGGAAGGCATGTCGTGAGCTTACGCTCACAACACGTGCACGCTTCGACATGAAGTGTATAGGAGGGTGTTCACGTGAGTAGGAACTTAATGCCGTTGATACATTATCAGATGATGACAATGGATCATTGTTGTTGGAAGAAGTATCGGTATCATGTAAATCATCTTCTTCCATATCTTGTGCTAATATATGTGTTGAGGATGAAGTGGTAGCTGTGATATCAGTTTGATCATCATCTGTACTCCTAACACCGCCTCTCCATCTACCACCAACACCCCGCAACCTTGAGAATGGTGATAGAAATCGTTTACCACTAGAATGTGTAGGCGAGGATGCAGTACTGTCAACGCTTTCCAATGGATCCTCACCACGAGGTGTGGGTGGACAACTACTAGCAAAGCTTGCTGATATTGATATGTCTTCATTATCTAAATTATTAGTAGTTTCATCACCGGGTAGCTTGCCCTGTAGTGCAGATAAAAACTCATCATATAGGTTACCATCATCATCATTTCCATTTTGACCACTAACAGTGGTAGGTTCTATACCAGCTGCAGTAGTATTAGTATTGGTACGAGGTACATCAAAGGGTTCATCAATTTCCTCATTTTGTTGTTGTTGCTGATTTTGACGACCTCTGGATATCGCTGAGGGATGATTTGTCGAAGTAGCATCAACTACGAATATCACAGGACGTAATGCTACTATTGATGATGGCGAGGTACCTGTTACTATTGATCCATCCATACTTTAAACAATCTATATTGCAATACGATAGTCATCTCACAACTAAACACAAAAAACAAAAAAAACTAGGAACTGAATCCAGAGAGCGAGAGAGATGAGGAGTATGTAGGTATTAGAGACGGAAGGCGTGGATTAGATTACAAGGAAGAGAATTGATTGATTTAATCCTATAGAGCTGATTATATACTGATGATATTCGATACAGAGTAGTTTATTTTAAATTTGTGATGGTCCGGTGAACGTCTGTCTTCGCTATTTGCAGTTTTGGTTTTGAGGATTGTAAGTGTTATCTGGTAGTTGACCGAGTTATTTGATTAGATTTATTGCAGAAGAGCATATATAATCATGGCAACATCAAAAGAAGATGAGGCGGAATGCAGCCTCGATAGTATCATCAATCAAGGAGAACCATCCAATATACTAAAATCTATGAATCTCTTACTTGGTTCACAACTCAAAGTTACCATGACAGATGGACGTATTGTTACTGGACAGTTTGTTAGTTTAGATCGGTTGGGTAATACAGTATTAGAAAATGTCACAGAGAATAGAAAAGTTGCATATAATATACCCGCTACAAATGATGGTATAACGAGGGACAAGTCTAAGAAAGAAGACTGTGATGTTGAAGTGGATTCTCAACAAACAACATCAACTGATAGTAGTAATATAATACAATGGGATACACAAAGATCATTAACTCAAGCAGTTATATTGGGTACTAAATTGCAAAAGGTTGAGATTGAAAAACGCGAATGGAAGAAATATATGAATGGAGAGTAATAGACAATATTGTACACACTTTGCCGATAAGAGCTCGTTTAAATGGGGAGAAATAGAGACAATATTGTACACATTTCGCTGGTAATAGTTTATTATATGAACACAACTTATATTAGTAATCAACAGTATAGATACCGGCAAAAGTCAAACATGATTGAATTTAGTTGATAATTTTCACAAATATCGCATCATATTATTTCCAACTGATCTGATCAATGAATGTGATTGTTGGAGAAGTAGGTTAGTCAGCTCTGACCAAAAGAATATGATCGGAGTAGTAGGATGGGATTATGAATTAGAGCGTCCGGTATATGGTCTAGTCACTCCGCAGGGAGAGCCTATTGATGCTCCATCGACTAACACGCCACGTAAGTTTAGTAGTACTAAAGGTAGGAGGAAGAAACGCAAGTCCATTGAGGTACAGTCAACATATGATGATGTAGATGATACTAAATCAGATACTCAGTCGCCACCTAGAAAGAAGAGTCGTTGGCTGGATCGTAGTCGTAAAAGAAGTTACAGCAATATTGGCAAGGTTACTCCACCTCGTGGAAAGTATCCTTGTACTTTGGCTAGAAGTCGAAGGAATTTACAAGACGAGATCGAGTTTGAGAGTGCAGGAGATGATGATTACTCAACCACTACTAATGTTGTAATTGATGATTCTCCGTTGCCACAACATCCAACTGAAGAGGAGCTTCAATCCTTACGGAATAAGAATGCGGAGCATATCAAAGCTCTCAAAGACCTATCTCAAGGGTTGGCGGAATTAGAGAAGGATTATAATAATAGCAAGAAGCAAAACAAAGAAATAGAGAATGAAATCAACTCACTTCAAAAAGAAAAACGCCAATACGAGTCTCAAATACATGATCTTGAACAAAGTATTCAGCAGCTATCAGAAGAGCATAGTGTAGTACTGACGAAACAAACAAGAACAACAGAAGACCTCCGTGGTTCGGTTAAGTCATTAGAAGATGAGTTGGAATATACAAAAAAGATCCACCAAACAACAATCGACTCAATGCAAGCAGAGAAAAAAGGTATGGAGAAGGATATGCAATTCTTACAGGTTCAAAAGCAATTCCTGGAACAGAAAGTTAACCTCCATCGAGATCAAGTTCGATCGCTAGCCCGAGACAACATCAAACTGCAACTCAGAAAGCAGTCTGACGACAAGAAGATTTTGTCTCTTCAGCTTCAGAAAGAGTCAGCTGATGATCAGTTATTGAATAAAGACAAACAAATGTCAGAGATGAAGAAAGATGAGGAGACATTAAAGACTGAGATGGAAAAGCTGAAATCTAGTATGCATGAGAGTGAGCTTAATGTCAAAAGTCTGAAGGACAGGCTTAGTAAGCTAAATCGTCGTCGTAGTACGGATTCGTTGACTCGCATTAATAAGAGCACAATAAACAACCGCAACAGTAAAGGTGATCCGGATTTGTTGAAAGGGCTCGATAAAGAGCTTATTGAAAAGATAAATAATGATATTGTTGATTCTGGAGAGCAGGTTTTATTTGATGATATTGCGGGTTTGAAGACTGTTAAGGATGCTGTCAATGAGTTAGTGATTATGCCAATGTTACGACCCGAGTTATTCACCGGTCTAAGAGCTTGTCCCAAGGGATTGCTTCTATTTGGCCCTCCTGGCAATGGTGAGATTGTATTTTATTTCACTAATATCATCTGACATTTCTATATCGTCTAACACATACTTTTCAAATACTATCCAACAGGCAAAACTTTGATTGGGAAGGCGATTGCTCATGAAAGCGGAGCAACTTTCTTTAATGTAACTGCGTCGTCGCTTGCCTCAAAGTGGATCGGTGAAGGCGAGAAGCTGGTCAGAACTCTATTTGCAGTGGCTCATTACAGGGCACCGTCTGTAGTCTTTATTGATGAGATCGATTCCTTTGCGTTGTGCATGAAGCAAGTAGAAAAATGAAGACAGAAATTCTTGTACAGCTTGATGGAGCAGGTAATGCAAGGACGGGTCAGGTACTTGTAATTGGTGCGACAAACTTGCCCCAAGAATTAGATGATGCCGCTCGTCGTCGGTTTGTGAAGAGATTGTATATTCCTTTGCCAGAACAAAACGCTCGCAAAGCTTTGTTGTGCACACTCTTGGACAAAAACAAGAACAGCTTATTGGATGAGGAAATTACAAAGCTATCTCATAAAACCCATGGCTTCAGTGGTGCAGATTTGAAGGCATTATCTACAGATGCAGCCATGATGCCATTGCGTAAAATGGGAGTAAAGGCCTTGGATGTTGATGCTGCCGATGTTCCACCGATCACATACAAGCATTTCAAATCATCACTCCGGAGTATGAACCCTAGTGTTGCTGAAGCTGATTTGACTGCTTACATTGAATGGAATAATACTTATGGAAACACATGCACGAATGATGACAGTCAAGATAGCGATGGATTAGAAAGTGAAGACGAATAAAGCCTGAAGAGAAAGCTCGGGGAAATCACCTCTATATGATGGCAATATGAACACACCTTAACTATTTCTTATAAAAATAGAACTAGTAGTTTATGCACTTGAGTGATGTGTCTAGAGCAACTTTATGATTATTAGGTATATCATCATCTATCAATATGTTTTGCAGAATACGCTATCAACCATTTAAGATTAGTCAAGAGGTACTTACATGCCAGTGTCCATTGATCACCATTCGTAGGGTCATATAATAATGTCAATCCTCCCACTGACACTTCTCCATCCTTAATAGTTACTGGCAAGTTACTATTACCACCATGAACATTACCATGTACATCCTTACCAACAACTAATCCATCTACACGCATAATATACGGGGCAGCCAGTGACATATCATGCTTTTCAACAACATAACATGCCTCTGCAATGCAGTATAATAATCCTTCTATTGCTGTATTGAAATTTCGTCGGGCGTAGTATCCCATTGATAACATTGAACCATTCTCTTCATAGTGATGTAGATTATACCATGTTACATCACCGGGTAGTGGAGTTGTAGGTGTAGAAGATTGTGTTGATGTCGATGGTGATGATTGTGAGTTGGAACTAGGTGTTGCATTAGCAGTAGTACTGCTTGTGTTATCATTGCTGTTATAGTAAGCAGCCAATGCAGTTATCCGTCTTCTTTCATTCTTGGGTTTACCATCCACAGATGATGATGCTTGTTGTTGCTTTTTCAGTATACCAATCTTACTTGCACTACCACAGGGTTGCAATATATGCTTTTGAAAAGATATACCGCTGTATGGCATATTTTTCAATGTATATAGGAGGAAAACAATTTGGCCTAATGCAGAATTAATCTCATTCCATGGTACTGTTACCTTCTCTGGAGAGGCGTTAGCATTTTTATTGTTGTTGTTGCTGCTTGGATTATTTGTAGAATTGTTATTATTGTTGATAGCTTTAGGAGGAGAGGCATTCTTATTATCAGTAGATGATCCCCAAGTAAATCTTCCTTGTTGTCTTGTACTACCATTTCCCCCCCCAGCTACACTAATATCAGCAGACTTTTTAACCAATCCTGCAACTGTAGTGGCAGACTTACCCAATCTAAAATTAGAAATAGTACCAAAAGGACCTCTCATAGAGGTTAGGAATACATCTCCCATAACATGCCACTTATTAGACAATTGATATTCTTCCTCTGTCCATATTCGTTTTGCACTTATTGATTCTAATGTTGATAATGCATGTATATAAGATTGTTGTGTTGATAATAGACGCAAGTTCCATTCATTTATATGTTGATTGAGTGTTGATGATGTATTCTGTTTAAGATTCTTATGACGCTGTTGTCGTATCGAATTAAGTTGTTCTAATAGCTTTGATTTCTCAGTTGTTTGTTGATCTATAGCTGGCAGCGGTAGCTTGGATACTTCCTCTTCTCCTATTATATTTGAAGTTTGATGTTGTGCACATAATACTGTAGTTTGTTCATGTAATGAATCACCTTTCATATCAACTTGATGATTTCTTATTTCCTGAGATGAAGTAGTATGTCCATTTATTATAGAGGGCTTCCCCTTTAATGTTGAGGATCCCGTACCATCTTCTTTAGTTATTGTGACTTCATTATCTCCGACCATTTGAGTTGTGTTATTGTGAACAGTCTTAGTAGTCTGAGATGGTTGCAGCCCATTCGTCATGTGCAAAACCGGACCTTTTCCTATATTGTTATCAGATAATGATGCTTGCTCTGTACTGCTTAGATGCTGCAAAATTTGCGGCTTCATAATAATATGGCAAGACACTTCTGAACTTGTTTGTTGCTCTTGTTGCAATCCATTCATAATTTGTTGCAATTATCGGTTTTTGAACTTCTTATATTCTCGTAAGTAATTTATAAAATCTTGTTCATATAACATATGTGGGTAAAATGTGTGTACTCTTAGTTCAATAATAACCGCCGCCGTACTAACAACAAATATCAAATATCCCCCGCCACAATTTAAGTCTCCACCAATGAAAATTCATGCCTAGGCATAAAATCACATAATTTTGACACCAAATATCAATCTAAAGCTCTTTTCATGCTCTATCTAATGATGTATTGTTGAGATAAGACTGCGGGCTACATCCACTTCATATATGCGGTCAAACATGGCTTTATTGGCCATCAAAAAAGTGCCTTTCTCGTAATTGTGACATAGGAATTAGTATATTTGTACAGGATACCGAAAGTGGTGTGAAGTTTGACCATTTCAAGAAAATGGCTGTTTTCTCCATAACCTATAAAACCGTTATTTATTCCTGGGCATGAAAATTCATTGCCACAGACTTATTTGAGCAAGTGACCATCTCTAAAAATAGATACGTATCTTTATGAGAGTACATAACGATTAACATTGTTAAAGATAGCTTTGCCTGTTAATAATGACCACTAGTCTCCAAGATTCCCATTCATTTACAATCTTCTACAATGCCATTGATGTAATGTCCTCGTTACCATCAATCGCTCCAGACAAATCTCCGACTGCGCCAGATACTACCACTTTAGCAAGAGCCTCAACATCGACTGCTTTCACACCCGGTGGGCCAGGTGGTCGGATTTCTCCTGGTGTTCCTCCGTCAACTATTGCTGGCTTTATGATTAAGCTCTTATCTTGACCAAACTCCTTTACAAAGCTGCTCTCCGCGTCGGCTTTGCCTTTGAAATAGTCCCCCAGTAAAAACTTGGCAGGTCCACTGCTCAAGGGTGCTGTTTGAAGCATTTAAATGTGTTGATAAGTAGTGAGCATACGTGTTATAATAAGTAGTGAACATAACATGATATGATGCACATATCATATGTATATAATATGCACATCAGTTTACCCTAGGTAACTCCTACTTCGTTAATGATTTGTAACGTCGTATCCGTCACACTTGCGGTACCTAAGACTTGAGAATGTCCAGGGGAGGTGGAATCCTTTTTTTGGTTTCCGTGGATTGAGAATGTCCAGGGAAGGTGGTATCTTTTTTGGTATCGTGGACAAAAAAGTATTTTACCGTATCATGAACAAAATACCGTACTTCTTACGGAATAATACCTAATTTGACCCGTCTCCCCCGTACATAATCCATTGAAGTCAATACGACCTATGATACAAACCAAATTTTAAGATTGACAAACATTATCATCACATCATGTGAGCTGTCTACTCGTCTCCCCTACCCCGGCCTGTCTCCCCTATGGAGAGGGGAGTCAAGCCTTGACACCGGAGGGGAGTCAGGGGGGAGATGGTACTCCATCATGTCATTATTACAAAATATTGCAAATATAGATTGCAAATTATTGACATCAAATCATTATTCCATCACTCATCCTCGACATCGACGCCCATATCCTCTCAACATCGACTACTGCATAAACCAACAAAGACTATCTATCGTCTACACTATAGTAACAAGTATTCTATTTATTAATCTGTCACTACTATTGCTACTTCGTGGAGCAGGAATTTCAGCAACCAATGATAATTTACCACCACTATTATCAATAGTATTGCATTTAAACACATATATCAATACCACACCACTATCCGTGCCAATACATACAACGCCAGGCAATATCGTTACACATCGTGGTTTACCATGTGCTGTTAAGTTAAACGCTCCGAGTGACGATGGTTTATAAAATGATGAATATGGTGTCTTTGTATTGCCATCTCCCTCAACTGTTGAAGACGATGATGATGAAGGAGGACGGAATGATAACATCAAGTGTGGATTGGCATGTACAACTACTCCAATAGTATTGGGAGTATCCGTAATTGCCGCCACAAACAAGATTGAAGAAGAAGACTTATTGGATGATTGACTTGTTTTGGTAGTAGTAGATAAAGAACAGGTGGCCAATCCAACAATGCGTGCCTTTTGAGTAGACGACATAGATTGTTGATTAGACTGCTGCTGTGATCCATCCACTGGATAAGGGTTAGCAAATGGCGATGAACTAAATAATGACCCTCCAGTATTTTCAATGGTAGTATCCCCAGAAGTATGTTCATCTAATATACGTTGTTCAGCTGAACTCTTCCTTTTACTATTCCCCACAGAAGCTGCACTGCTTGATGATTTACTGGGTGATTTGGGTGACATACCACTAACTGTACTACTTCCTAATAAGTTAACATCCTTTGTTTTAGTAGTAATGAACCCATTACATGATGTGAATGGATTATAATGACCTCTCCATCCATCAAGATCTTCTACATCTACATTTGTATCGGTAGTATTGTTTCTTTTAGGAGAGTTGGTAGTAGTAGAGGAAGATGCAAATGCATTATTATTACTTGATATTCCCTCATTCTGCATAATCTGATTTGCTGCATCACTGGTATCCTGTTGCTGTTGTGACGATGCTACCATTAAATGTGGATTACTAGGTGTACACCGTAATGTAATATCAATACAATGAACTAATGATGTATTCCTTGATGATGCAAAGAGTAATAATAACTCTCCATCTCCTTCACTGTTACTATTGTTGTTTGCAGTGTTTGTATGTTTGATTGTCATTACATTATTTGAAGTTGAGGTATTACCACCCCGTGATGACATACGATCTGTTGAAGTATTCTGCTGCTGTTGACGTAAAGCAATAAGACTAGTATTCATAGCAGCTGCACCATCTCCACCCACACCTCGTTTCGTTGCAACACCCATAGTTTGCAGTTGAGATGATGCACTGTCTTCTGACGTATCATTAGTACCCTCACCACCTGAAGACAGGGATACAGGTAAAGAAACATTATTGGCAGCGACTAAACTAAAATATTCACCCGATCCAATCTTGATAACATCTTCTAAACTCTCTCCTTCATTATTATTAGTAGTACTAAGCTCATAATTTTGATATAGAAATTTTTGATCAAGATTGTCTGATGTTGTACTACCGCGATTGCCACTCGATTTCGAAGGGATGATATCTTTCACTACCACTGGTGGTAATGATAGATTTTTACGATCAAAGAAGGCAAATCGTTTCCATCTTGAGCTTGCCATGGTGATAGGATAAAACACAGTATCAAATACAGATCAAATGGCGAGAGAGTGGCACCAGGAAAATCAAGGACCGCGCCGGTATCTTCAAGTAATCGTCTCACAGGCTACCACTAATTGAAATTGGTTTCATAATATTTTGTCTGTCGCTCAGGCCCACTTGAGAGGTGTTGCTTGTCTTTCCGGCCTTTGGCTGCGTCGAACATAGCAAGGAAACAAATACTGTCTTGGAATGTTATATTATTGTAATTATCTGCGAGCAAAAGTTTAGCACCGAGATCCCTTCATACTACCATATATGTATGTTCTCCTCATAACAGTCTGGATATTGTCGATACCCTTTAGCTTATTGCACTATTAACCTCCTCTCAAGAGAAAGTGCGGTTCACCGCCGCTACCTCTAGCAATGGCAAACTGTTCATCGAGGTATGAGAATTCCAAATATCGACTCTTCTTCCAAGCATCTGGATATGGTAATCGGAATCCATTGACTTCTATCCCTTCAAACTTTTCCCGAAACATGTTGTATGGTTGAGCAGCAGTCAAGCTTGTAAGTAAGATCACTGTAATATCCTTTTCGAATACTTTCACCGATACAACAAGTTGTATTGTAGATTGTTCATTTCCAATCTCCATGTGAACTCCTTCAAAATTGAGTATCTTCTTCGCCCAATCTGGTCCGTCTCCTTCGAATATCTCTTTGATGAACCCAGTACCAACATCAGGCTCAACGTCGAAGCAAAAGTCCCATCGTCCATCTAGTAGTGAGTCCTCAGTTGGACGGATAGATGTTGGTTTAAGTTGCTCCAATTCTTCAAGCATTGCAAAGTTTTGTTCATTAGTATATTCACTAGCTTTTGTTGATAGTATTGTCTTGAGCTCATCCCTTCGTGCATCCATTTCTTGTGTTGATAACTTACTGACACTTGAAGATATGGATGGACGCTTTGAAGCAGCCATTATGATATCTTCTCTAGTATCAAGAACCTGATTATCGCATAGTCCTATCGCTTCATTCACAACAGCACCAGCCACTGCTTGTACATTGACCGGTGCTTCTAATACCACGCCAGGTATATCTGGTAACACTTCAGCGACCCATTGTATCGGATATAAACCTAGCACAGCTTCTACAACCTCACCAAGGAAAGAAGGTATTCTTGGTGGATTGAAACCAAACTTAGTCCCTCCATAAATAAATGTTGGCTTTATAATACATACACTTTGACCGAAAGTTTGATGTAGCAATAGCTCTGATTCTTCTTTACCCCGAGCATACTCATTTAAAGATTGCACTATATTGCATACATTTCGTACTCTTGGTGAGTTGCCTATAAATATATACTTTGGTTTTGAAGAAACATCTTTGAAAGCATCAATAGCAGTCTGACCGGATGCTGCATTAACTATGTAATCATCACTGTCAGTAAAAATACATCCAATTGTAGAGACTATAGTTCCAATATCATTTGTTTGGTTTATATCCAATAGATGTTTAGATGCATTGTCGTCTGTTATAGTGAAGGCAATTGTATCATCCCTTCCATTAGTTGAAGTGGCAATATATGGTATATCTTTTTGCTTGAGTATATCAATGACATGTTTACCAACAAAGCCAGTTCCCCCAAGAACTAGAACTTTCTTCTTCCCTTGTGTATCTCTATTTGACGATGTAGCTTGTTGTTGAGTGATGAGTCTATTGGATCTAGATTTGTGAAGGCGATGTACTTTTGATGATTGCAAATGAAGAAATGCATTTGCTTTTTCTATGGATGAAAGCACAATGATAATGACAACAGCATAACAATAGAGCACCGCCATTCTTCTTATAGTATTTACATGCATCATCTTAAATATACAGCTCGCCGTCTTTATCCTTCTACTATCTATTCATCAACAACAAAGTAAAAGATTTCAGTGGTATCTTTGGATCTTTTTTTTGACACAACCAAGCTACTTGCTACTCTCGCCTCTTCTTGTCCTCTTATTACAATGAAGGCGATCCTCGTATACGTTTTGGCCGCCTTCTTACCGGCGTGCTTTGCATTCACATCAATATCTCCCTCTGTAACTCGATATGATACTTCATCGGCACTTCACCTACAAAACAACAAAAACAACAATGACATGCCATCAACTCATCTCAGTGATATGAGTAGACGTTCTGCGATCTCCACCTTTACTTCTATGCTACCTTTGAGTATATTTGTATCGTCTGTCAAGTCTCTTCCAGCAAATGCCGGCAAGGGGAAAGTAGTTGTATTTGGAGGCTTCTAAACAAGCAAGGATATGATGTTGTATCAATCAGTAGATCAACAGATGATGTACAAATTGCTCGAACCAAATCAATATTGGGCAGTGCATTATCAGGAGTTCAGTATCTTAATCTTGATGCGGCTACTGCCAGTAGTAATGACTTGTCTGCGGCGGCAATGAAGGATTCTCTTGCTGTAATTAGCTGTGTTGGTATCGCTCCAGGCGGTAAGAAAGTAAAGGAAGGCAATAGTATTCCAAACTCGAATATTGCAAAAGCTGCCAAACTGGCAGGTGTACCAAAGGTTGTATACATCGGTGTTGCAAGTGAGTTTATGTGAAGATATTATGTAGCGCATTGGTGTTTGCATATGATGTGTATATTTATGTGTGCATATGTTACATTAGGCCCGCTCTGGCGGGTGGAGTTTACCCTGACTGTTTAGGTATTGGACCAAATTATAGCTATAAAATTTATGCTGCACTACACTTATTGTACACATTATATGTAACTTCTCCAACCTCTATTACCGCGTTTTAATAGACCAATCGACCTACCACTCCACCAAGATACGCATATATCGCATAACTCTTGGATAGACGACTGGCTCTGAGAAATACACTCATCATTACAATTACAATTTTAACATCACACACATCACATCATCAATTTCCACACGACATGCCTTTGCTACACTTGCAATCACATACAAACAACCCACAGTGATACGCCAGCCTTATTGTACATAAGCTATATGAATATTATCTCTATTCTTATGTGGTATTTGAGACGATTGGCGTATCCACCACGAGTAACGAATCATATGATCAGCCACATAACTATACATGATAACTAAACAATCAACATTTTCGAATCAGTGCCACCACATTAGTACAAAAGGATTAGACATACTATGTA
>Ga0214478_100851_pt1 | contig 16882 bp, 17 predicted proteins | sample M1_20Mar14CPVII9_2_FD_178001 | JGI IMG/M metagenome (GOLD analysis project Ga0214478, IMG submission 178001) | Marine eukaryotic communities from Monterey Bay, California, United States - M1_20Mar14CPVII9sort6BwellD7 | ecosystem: Environmental > Aquatic > Marine > Unclassified | place: USA...
ATAACACACAGGAGGCCGGTAGGATATATCATATTCAATAGGCACGCCAAATTGTGATAATATACAACACGCAGTTAGCAATACCTATTGTACAAACAAATTATCAAACAATCAAACAAACAAACCCCTTGCAATTTTCGCTGTTTATGTTGTTCAAGTCGTTCCTCTGGAGATAATTTCTTGGAATGTGATGTATCAGCACTTCCCCCACGAGAACTAAGATGTCTAGAAAGGACATCATCATATCGTTCTCTTCCACCACTAGTAGTACTCGTATTTAATCCAGCATTTGCAAGCTTAGCCTCCAAGGATGCAATCTTCTCGGCCTGCTTTCGAATAAGAAGTTCCTTAGCAGATGCCAAATCCACATCGACACTAGAACCACGGCTTGACGGAGTATAATTATTATTAATCTCCTGACGTGCATAATCACTCAATAACGATCCCTCAATGGACTTACTTCTATTACTAACAACAGCTTGAGTTGACTCAGAAGAATCTCCTTCTGCAACTTCAGAAGAAGATGAAAAGGCATGCAACTCGGACATCATTCGTCGTGATGTAGTACTACTACTATTCCCAACTAATGAACGACGTTCACTTCTCATACAATTCGAGAATACTGCACGTTTAATCCGCCGGATATGTCCAATCTTAACACCTAATTCTTTCAAATCATGTTCTGTTGCATCTTGTAATGAAGCCACATCATCATATCCGTTATCAATCAATGAATTACAATACTCATCTGATATTTCACTAGATATACGTAGTTCAATGTGTAGGAAGGAATGCAATCCATCACGTCCATCTGGAGGACTTAGTACTATAGAATTTAATGATTGACTTGCATTTGTTATTGGTGTTTGCTCAATGTATTGACTTTGATGTTGTTGTTGTTGATAATGTTGTTGACCACCATTAACACCCTCTGATGATCTACGTCGTGATCTTCCCTGTTTTGATGATGGACTAGTTATTGATCTAGTCGACATTCGATATGATGTGTGGGGTGAAGAGTTGATGGGGATATGGATAACAAAGATGATTGATGTTCTTAACTATTATCAAAGTCTATTATGTGCAACGTAGTTGAAGATATCACAACCGATTTAATAACATCTAATACCAACGTGATGAACATTGTAAACCTCCCCCATATATCATTTGAATCGGCCATAGGCTCGAGTTAGTTGCAACGACGGCAGAGGTCTATTAAAACGTAAAAAGGCAGAAAAAAAAATGACGAGTCTCGCGGGACTCCCGATATCTTATTAGCCATCTATCACAACATAGCATTCGCATAGCATATTATGATGCTCCCTACTACTACTCTACTAATAATATGTACAATACTGTTGGAAATTGCAGCTGCTTGGTCGCCGGGGTTGCATATTACTTCTTCTCAGAAATTATCTAGCAGCAGCAGTACTCGTTTAATGATGGCCGATGATGATGATGAAGATATCAAATCTGATGCAAAACACTCTGGATATAATGTATTGGGTACTGAATTATCCTGCTGTTGTTCAAACGTCGGAGGGTCGGGTATTGGTACTGGATTTTACAGGAATGGATATTGCGGTAGGTATATGTTGTTGTAGTTTGGTGTATCATGCAGTGATGTATTCTAATTTCTATATCTTATGCGCTCAATATAGCAACTGGTGATCAGGATATGGGACGTCACACGGTATGTATGAGCGCAACAGATGAGTTTCTAGAGTATTCAAAGTCCGTAGGTAATGATTTAAGTACACCAGGTATGTTTTATGCATTGATTTGTTTGTTTTATCAATTGATTGCCTTTAAACCACTATACTAAATAAGGTATATCTCCTCTCTTCCATCTTCCATATCATAAATCATGCTAACGCGTATCTTTCAGTGCCACAATATCATTTCCCAGGGTTGAAGGAGGGTGACATTTGGTGTTTATGTGCACAGCGATGGGCAGAGGCATATAATGCTGGCAAAGCCCCAAAAATATACTTACAATCCACACATGAAAAGACATTAGACTATATTCCGCTGGAAATATTGAGGTTATTTGCAATTGATGATCAAAAATCCAAGACAGTTTTAGACAAGCTAAACTTGCAAAGGAATCAATTAGATGAGTTGATGAGTAAGGGAGATGCAAATGGAGAGGATTCGTTTCAATAAGATGCATCACTCTAGCAAATTGAGGAAGTACATTATTGCTATGACTTTTACTATGAGCTGGAGAGCTTATCTCAGAGGGGTAAAGAACGAGTTGTAACTTTTATTCCAAACAAGCCTATTGTTATAGTGTCAAGAGATACTATTACACTTATTAGAACCAAGCGATAAACAACAACATGGAGACCTTTGTACACTTTGGTTCTAATTCTTAGTTTTAATGCTGTAAATAATATGTGTAGATTTATATTCTTACACAGAAATAAGGCCAACACTTGGCCTACAAACACATAACACATAATACATAATTTACTACATCCAGCCGGTATTGAGGGAATCATCAATATGTTCGTTGAATCGTTTAGACACAATAGAAGCATTGAATTTATCTTCCTTATCCAAGTAGCTGAATGGGAAGAGAGAGAAGAGTAATTGTGAGAAGAGCTTTCAATGCATATGCACATATGCATACACATAATATCACATACCTGAAGATTTTCATCACGACCGTCATCTGAACTTTTGGCACATTCCTGCCAAAGACTTCACTCTTCGTCTCCTTTGCTCGTCGTCTTAGTTGATCTTCTAAACGTTTATGATAAGCAGCAGTACGGACAACTGGCTGTTTCATTGGTAGGGCATACTGAGGATAAAACATACCAGGAGGATACTGTTGTTGCTGCATCATCATACCAGGATATTGCTGTTGGATATACTGCTGGGGATAGCCAGGAGGTGGGCTAAACTGCATTTGATGCATAGGACTAATCATCATTTGTTGCTGTTGCTGTTGATACTGTTGAGGTTGTTGAGGATGATGTTTCTGCTGTTGTTGCGAAGAAGCCGATGCTGGTGGTTGACGAGGAGCTGACGACGGTTGTTTTGATGAATCCTTCTTGGTATCAGTTCTAGGAGCCACACGACGATTTGGATGATGAACAACAGGACTAGACGTGTTCTCCGGCGGCCAAGGCTCTGTCTCGATAACACCTGCCTTTTGAGAGGCTTCTATGGCAGCATCTGTATAAGAATGAGGTGTGATGTGTGAGTTAACAAATCAAAGTGTGATAACGTATACAACTCAAGTATAAAGAGAGAGAGAGATGACTCACCTACGCCTCGAAAGTCTTTCATCTTTCGTCTCCGCTCAAGCAATGCTTGACTACCAACATAGTTCTTACAATTTGAACACTTGCACTTTTCACCACATGTTACACCACTATTGAAACATTCACAGTACTTCTTGAGACATTGCGACTTCTTACATCTACAACCAGAGGCGTGTGCATTGGTTGTTTCTGTAAACTTTGTCTTGAATGCCTTGGGATTCTTTTGCTTCAGATTAACAATAGCCTCCTTCCGAATCACCTCATGGGATGGTGTGTTTTTACAATCAACGCATTTACATCCATAACAATATTCCTCTGCCGCGAAACATACACAGTATAGCTTGAGACATTTACTATTCTTACACGTGCAAGGACCAACAGTTCGACCACCAGTATCTTTTGAGAAATTTTCTTTCCCCGAACCACCCCTTCTTGTATGTGCTACAGGTGTCATCATCATTAATCCTGATTGTGTCACCCCTGACGATGTTGAAATTGGAGGTTGGGCTGGCATTTGTGCATATCCATGAGTAGTAGCAACTGATGATGATCCATAGTTGATTCTCATATCTGCCATGCCTTGCGGTAATGGATGGACTGTCTGAGGAGGAGGGACTGTCTGGTGTTGAGTAGTAGCCTTTGGCTTCTTTGGACGAGGAGCCGATGATGCTGTTGTAGTCTTTGGAGGAGGAGCTGATACTGGACTTCCACGCAAGACACTGTTGATACCTTCAATACCACGTCGAGCCTCGGTGATATCCATACCAACACCAACACCAATCTTGACACGCATACCGCCAACACCACTTGATGATTTAGGCAAAGTTTTCCACTTTGGTGCAGTTGTCGTCTTGATGGCAGTAGTAGTATGAGCAACAGGCGGAGGAGGAGAACTACGAACTTGCTGTGGTCGCGGTGGCTCATGTTGAATATCATCTGGACAACCTTCCTCGGGAGCTTCTTCTTCTTCTTCCTCGGGAGGAGAAGGGGCTGGAGTCTCATCGTCATCCTTACTAGTTCTATCAGACTTTTTCAATATAGGTGACCCACGAATAGTAATACTATTACCTTGTGATGGGCTAAGTGAAGTACCAAACGAGTAGGTATCGTCATCTCGCAAAATGGGTGGACGCAGTAATCCATCACTATCTTCAGAGAACTGAGGTCCCAGGAACTCTCGGCCAAACGCTTGCATGGCACTGGGTGACCATGATGCCGCATTGAAAATAGCTTGATCAGCTCCTGCACTTGGCGTGGGAAGAAATCCTTCCCCAAATGAATTTGTGAATCCAAATCCAAATGAGTTTGTGAATGGTATCTGATACCCATCTGGTGGTGTAGTGACCTCTTCCTCGCCTTGTCGTTCACGTTGTGATGATGCATTTGTCGTCGATCCTCGTTGTGGCGTTGTATCTAGTTCCTGTAAATGTGGTCGAGGGGTGAATGTGAAAGGAGAAATAGTGAGAAGAAAGGTTCAACACAGACAAACAAACACCAAAACAACTAAATCAAATGCTTACCAGATTTCGAAGAAACTCTTGTGGAGGTGAAGAATGCCACTCAGCAGGCAGCCCGTGTGTAGCATCCCTCTTCTTCTTTGACGATGGTGGAGACATCAAGCCAAGGTGCTGTTCATCTTCGTATGATAACTCAGCAGTTTCCATCGTCGTATCAACCTTGAGATTCCCTTCTCTACCCTTCTTGCGCTTGGATGCTGGCGTACGTTGTTGCTGTGGCCTCCTTAATACTCCTGTAGGTGTTGGCGGTGGAGGAGCAAATTGATGTTGCTGATATTGCTGCTGAGATGGATGCCAACCATATCCTTGTTGACCTGGCGGCGGTGGAGGAGGATACTTCTGTTGAGACCATTGAGCATGTCCAGAATATCCATACCCTTCACCTCCTGGCGGCACTGCCGTCATCATTTGTGGATGACCGTAGGGATAGTAATTGTATCCTGGTGGATAGTGCTGCACTTGATGTTGTGGATGATGTTGTTGGGAAGAAGGAGGATACCTCTGCTGTTCACCACTTCCACTACTTGCAGACCCAGACGAATTAGCACGAAGCTTCTTCGTTGGTGATGGATTACGCTCACGATGCACATTCTGACGTCGCTGAGACGATGATGATGAACTTCCTTGTTGTTGTTGCTGTTCTCCTCGTCCTACACTGCTACCAACATTGTTGTTGGGCGAAACGTCAGGGCTTTGTGAATCAAATGACAATTGCAAGGCAGCTTGGATATTATCCTCATGTGAATCATATTCGGCTTGCATTGCCAAGTCGTGATGACGACGTCGTTGAGAGGAAGATGAAGTAGAAGATGGATGGTGACCTTGTGGTACTCTTCTATAGATGGATTGTCTTGAGACCTGTGTTTAGCGAGAAAAGAGTGTTGAGTGTTTTTCCTAAAAAAAAATAAAAAATCGCAGTGGCTCTACTTGTATGGGACTTACCGGCATTCTAGCAGGAGTCGACTTGTACGGTCTTCTCCTACCTGGTCCTCAATAATGATAATGAGATGATACAGCATCCTCTTCACTGCTACTTGAGCTATCCTTTGCCTTGGGTATATGCACAACTCTACCATGATAGTTGTGACGTCTAGATGCTGATAGCGACATACCTCGAGGGTAATTTTGTCTAGCGGTATCGACATAGATTGTCGGTGGCGACTCATATGTATATCCATGAGGAGGCGGGGGGTATTGATGAGAAGGAGGAGGTGGAGGATAATGATGCTGTGGTGCATAGTATTGATGTTGTGGATAGTGAACCTGTTCTCTAGGTGACGATTCGTCTGAGAGAAAAGGTAAGGTAAGAGATGTGTGAGCACAAGATGTGTTCCAAAAAAGTGTAGCTAGCAACAGAAATGACAACAAACTTACCATGATGAGATGCCTCTACCGAAGTTGAAGCAGTAACAGTCGCTTGTAACGAGTCATCCGCTGCAAGCATCATCATACCACCAGCAGTAGTGTTAGTATGTCTCCTCGAACGTAATGAACTTGGTGACGGTGGACTGAACAAATCCTTCAATCGAGCAGTTTCCTCATCTAACTCGGAACTACTTGATGAATATAGTTGTCCGGTTGGATCATCTTGAAATCGTATCTTGCTCTTCTTCTTCTTCCTGAATGGATCGACGTTGTCAAATGTATTCCGTCGTGTTTCCATTGTAACTATTGGTGGAGCAATTGCTGCTCTACTCATACTTGGTGTAGTGGTCGTATCCTGACGACGACGTTGAGATGAAGCAGCAGCAGCAGCAGCAGATGTTGCCACTCTACTTGGATGATTTGGTGTCGTCTCATGATGCTGAGCACCTCGATGAGAAGAAGAAGATGGCTTAACTGATGTTGATAGTTGATGCGCATTGCCCGTTATCGGGGATGACTTCTCAAGATGTCTATCTCGTTTGCCACTAAGTGATGATCTACTGCTTCCAGCGGCATCTCCACTTGTTCTTCTATCTCTATTGTTATCCACAGCAATCTGAACTTGTATCGACCGATGCCGATTAGGAGTTGATCCAACTTGTACAGATCTTGACTCAAACGGTGGTGGTACAAATGCCTCAGGTATTCTATATCCTTCCTTCTGCTTTTGCTGAGTATTACTTCTATTATCTTCTTTTATACCAGCGGCCAATCCTTTCGACATTGCAGCTATACTCGAAGCAGCATCTTCTTCTTCTTCTCTTTCATTCTGTACATTGGAAGTTGTAGATGATGCTGCCGCCTTGTGATGAACAACACTGGCCAATCGATCTATACTGTCTTCTACATTCGATGGCGGTGGTGGCGGTGGCGACGTATCATTATTATCAGATGATGATGAACTGCTGCAACTACCAGATGGCTCTTCACCACGGGGTAACTTCACTAGTCGACGCGATGATGACGGCATCGTCTCTATTCTATTATTATATTCTTTTGGTTATCACAAAAGAAGTATATATTAATTGGTGCCGCCGATCGTCAAAAACTCTATATCGTCGATGATTGTTGAGATACTATCACTCTATGCATCATTATCGATAGGCAATGTAGTTGTTGATTGATAATGTAATGTATGTTATTACTTCTTGAAGATCTGCCACCAAGCTGTTGCGAGAGCACTGCCAGTAAGCCGCCTTATGTTTTTTTACTCCTCGATAATGTGAAGGCTGTCTTTCTATCTCTTTATATGAAGGAATCAATACAACTCTACGGCTTGGTTGCAATTAAGACTCACTAATATTCGTACTATTCTATATAAGATTGATGGATGCTGCTCTACAAGATGTCCTATTTCATACTAAGACGAGATAGCATTCAAATATCAATAAGAGATAGCATTCAAATGCTTTCTATGGTGTGAGGGCCCTGAGTGGACCCGGATGCATTACTAACCGCTAAATAATCGTCGAGCGCGGGCCAATACACGGGGTAAAATAGTACGAAAGTTGCGCCTTGGTGGTACTTCGACATTTGTTACACACAAGCAGACACAACAAGCAGTGAAATGTGAGGAATAAATTTTGGTCTGTCTGACTTCTGACATTTGTTTTTGAATGAGGTATCTTTTCTCTTATTTAAATCAAATACAAGAATATCGATAAAAGTTGGGAGTCTTTTTAGTTAGTAGAGTACTGTGTAATCAAGTACTGTTAAACTTGCGGATAAATATGACTATTCGTAAGCCTGCTAAATGCCGAAATTTTTTTTAGCAAAAGAACAGGAGATTCACGACGACGTCGACTCTCTTCATGGTAAAACTTATGTCTTTACGGCCAGAGCAGATGGATATGATATGGTTCAACAATATTCAGCGACGTCAACTCTCTTGGTAAAGTTGAAGTCTTCGGAGCAGAGGATATGGTAAAGTGTCTTATTTTACCGACTCTGATTGCTCTATCCAGAGAAGATATGCTATTTTCAATCGGCATTTCAAACTATCAACTGTACTCTGAGAATAAAGGTTCTTTGTCAAAGTAATACCCTGGGCTAATAACGATATAGCAATCAGAGTAAAAACTCCACAGTCGTCACCGTTCTCTTGGCGAGGTATAGTACTAGAAAGGTCAATACAAGACCACTGCGCATCCCATACTTCCCATGGAAACCCAGGTGTATGCCTACCTGCGTATTCACTCCGATGGTACTCGTCGAAAAGATAACGTTTCATATCAGCCAAGTATTTCCGGCGTGCGCTGAGCAGGTTATCGTCTTGGATATAACCCAATGAGTCACGAAGTTCAATACGTTTACTTTCAAAGATAACTCTTAAATGTAACCAATGGTTATTATCTTTGTTGATTGGGACATAGAGTTCTTTGAGCTTGAAGATATCACGACTTTCTTTGTATGTTGTTGCACGATTACCAGTACCCAAACCAAATGCCTTTGCATCTTCGCTGTAATGATATACCAATTCACCCAGACTATTCCGTTTCAATCCTGTTAATCTTGTAAAGAAGTACGATGAAAAGATACCAATATCATCACTAGTTGGACTGATAATGTTTTTACAAAAGTAATTCATGATCTCATCATTGAGCCATTCATTGGGTTGGAGTGTCATGATGCTACCTCGTTTGATAGAATCTGGATGATTACGAAGAACAATCTGATTGAAGAAATCACGGGTTTGTTTTACCTTCTCGTTCTCGGCAAGAGAACCGAACAAGTCATGCACTGATTGGCCAGAGGAATCTCTCCCGTCGATCAAGTTTAGGATAATGGGGATGGTTTCAGATGGAATTGGCTCTTTAGACAAGATGTTGATATTATCACCTTCGAAATCAGAGAATCGAATCTTATGACTCTCACGAATCTTACGACTCCACGTTGCAACCTTCCAACGCAGGTCAGAGTTAGAGTCAGTGAACATAGCTGGAGCCCTGGCACTAAGTGCCGTCATGGCAACATTGTACGTCTGCGCGATGAACTTCTCATCCATCATGGATGCAGGTGTATTCTCCAATTGTTGGGCAACATCACCCGACATTGACACTAGAATTGGTCGCCATCCATCCTTGAACTTCTTCCTCAATGTCTGAGGTAGATCAACAGTGTTGACAAGACGAAGAGGACGGATAGGACAGTCCATGATACCACCCTCATCGTTCTTAATCTTAAAGTCAGGGAATCCAATAAGCCAATGGCGCCAAGCCGTAAAAAGATTAACTGAAGGTAAAGTGAAGCCCTCGGGAACGGCTAGAGACTCCTTGACCTTTCCGGCAGATTCACAGTCACCACCTGCTGCTACCTTCATGCTATCATCCTGCTCGGCAAATGAACTCTCTTTCCCAAGTAGACGTTGGCGCTTCCTCCGTTCTAACCTCCACTGTTGTTTCCTAACTCCAAGCCAATTTTCAAATTGATGTTGTGAAATGTTACTATTCAAATGTACCTCCCTTTCACAATCTAACTGCAATGCGTTCTTCCTCTCTTGATGCCACGAGTACGTACGTGCCCATTTAGTTTTGGATGCTGCTAACCATTGATCGAATGTTTGATATCCGCTAGCTAACCAAAAGTCATGCTGGACAGTCACCTCTCCTTGACAAAACTTTGGACTTTGCGTACTCTTTTGTTTACCATACGTACGTTTCATTTGTTGGCATAAATCTGGCTTGTCACGACGGAACATATCATGTCGATATGCCCCGGAGTCGGGACCCTTGGTGATACGACAGAATTCGTAGAGATTTAATTGCCGTTGGAAGGATGTGAGCTGTGTGATTAATTAAAGAAGAGGTTGAGGGAGAGGGAGGTTTAGAAGTCGAACGAAACTAACACGAGAGGGTAAATCACAAACAATCAATTGACTCACCTTCGTACCCCTAAAGTACCGTGGCAATATATCACTAACAAACCGATCATTATCCCAAACAGTAAATGCATCACCATTGGGTAACCAGGAAACAATCGATGCATCTTCCTTCTGCAACATATCGAATAACTTCTTTGGAAATGAATTTGATGCACTCTTTTTATTACTACTTGATCGTGCAGAGCGCTTGGTTGTGTTGCCTCCGCCACTTTTACTTCCACCCGAGGCATCAGCAGCAGTAGCTTCCCAATATTGTTTCAATGAAGCCAATGCTGGTGAGGTTAATACCTTCCCCGGCCCACCCGCCAAGGCATTACCAGGTCGTAGCTGATTTACGACAGGCTGTTGCTCTACCTCAACGACCGCTTGATGCTCGTTTGCAGCAGGCTGCTGTATTTCTTGATGCTCGACTGGAGGCTGCTGCTCATTCACTACATGCTGCTGTTGCACTTCTTGATGCTCGACTGGGGGCTGTTGTTGCGGCAAGAAGATCCCGAGTTCAAGTTCATCATTATCCCAATCAATCTCAAGTTCTTCCTCTTGTTGCATTTCTTGAGGCTCGACGACTGCTAGATCATTTGCAGCAGGCTGTTGCACCGCTTGATTCTCGACGACCGCTTGAGGCTGTGATTCTTCTCCACGTTTAATGACATGGTCAGGGAAGAGATACTGACACACATTGAGGGTAAGTTCTCTGGGAGGACGTAACTGCTGTCGGCGAGTCTGTCGCTCATTGGACATTGGATGATATCCATTTGAATGGTAACGGTAACCTTTTAGTACCTGGGGTAAATTACTCTTCCAAATACCAAGCTCGACCGCAACTACTGCCTCTCGTCTCAACTCTCCTCTCAGAGCATCATAGTCTGGGAAAGCAAAACTAAGAACCCGAGACAGAATAACATCTGTATCAATTGGACCTCGTCGACAAGACTGCCTGTCAACAATTATATCCGAGGTTGCACTCAGCGATATATTTTCTTTCCAAACAGCAAGCGAAACTAACACTGCACTCTCGTTCAAAGTTGAAGGGTAGAGGTTTCTTAGAACGGCACGCAAGTTGGTGCCATCAGAATTCTTGACCAGCTTGAATGCTTCCATCATGAAAATAACATCCTCGGCACGAAAGTGGTGAGAATGATGATCATCTGGATCATCATCAGCAAGCTCGGTAACGGCGTTGCTTACCAACTTGTTGTTCCAGTATGCCTTGTCTTTGCTGTACATACTAGCCATCAAGTCCCAACTAATCTCTTTACACGAAGGATTCCTTCTCATCCGACGCTGGAACTCATCAATCCATTCTTGGGGGACAAATGGAGTATCAAACGGAAGCATTTGGGAGATAGTATCGAAGTTCATTGCCGTGTATTCATCACTATCGTCGTGGACTTGAAGATGTAACCCAGCAATCATTGGGATGAAACGACTAAGGCTGTAATTTCCTGCCTTGAGATGGTTTGCACATGATTCATCTGGTCCTTGAGATGGGGAAAAGGAACCAAATTGTATTGTGATTTGTGCTGCGTGGTCAATCGAACAGACATTGATAGGTAAGCATTGGCATAAAGTTGACATATGATATTGCAATTGAAGTTACTTTCACTTACCCACAGACCAATCAACACCCAGAGAATCAATCATCAAATCATTTAACACCACTGGATCCGAGTAGTCTATAATTTTAAATACAGGTCTGCCATTATTCCTGACGTACAACTCGAAACCGAGCACTCGACAACCGCCCTTCCCAGAAAAGGTATTCACATACTGTCGAATTAGCTTATACCAATTCTTGTCGACACGTCCAATAGAAACAAGGGCAACTACACTGCCTGTTGCACCATCAAAATCAGTCAACAACATCAACTGAATAAACCAAGGGATTAGATCATCTGGCACACGATTTGTTGATTGTTTTGAGTGCAAGTACCTGAGAAGGAGAGGGATTTTACCGGCACGGGATAAACATTCCATAACATATTTATCTCGAGCAACTTGAGTATAATATTGTTTATCATATGCATGTCCGATGTGATCATCTTCAATTAATGATATAAAATTATTGAGATGATTAACACTCCACATATCAATCGTGAATTTGTATTGCATCAGTAACCCATTCACACGTAGTGCACCGTACTTCAAATCAATACCCCTAAATAACAGTTCATACAATATCAACTTTTCATGTGAGTAAGGAATTGCTATTGACCCTCCCCTTGAACGTAATCTCTGGTAATAATCAGACCCAGGACGAGGGAGGACACTTGGATTTAGCTTTTCATAGTCTTTAGGGGGTTCTATTGATGACTGTGCGGTATTATATTCATTCAGATGGTCTATCTGCTTTTGTGTTGCATCACGAATCTCCTCATTTAGGGCACCTTGTAGTCTGGTTGCCTCTACAGTTTGCCGGTTTTGAAGAGCAATAGAATCTTCATCGTATGATGTTTTTAGTTGATTTAGCATGTGTTGTCCAGTTGTTTGATTTATTTCATTACTGGTAATTCTTTGGTTGATGTTAATTTGAGTTGAAGTATATTCTTGTTCTAGTTGTTGACGCTGTGTTGTAATATTTTGTACAATGTTACGTAATAAATCTCCTTGTCTTCCGTGTAAATCAGACAAAACTTGTACTAGACGCTGTTGTTCCTCTTGGATTTCTTCCTTTAGCCTATCTGATCGATTGCATATAAACTGCTCTTCTAGTAGTTGTTTAATATTTTTGTGCCGCGTAGTCGTTGATTCATGTACTTGCGGTATTGCAAGTTGCTGCTGTTCTGGATTCACAACATTCATGATGAAATTTGTTTTATTTATAAAGTATTTACAGTTATTATTTTGATATCATGCAACATGGTGCACAATATACATGTATAGTAAATCATGTGTTTATATTGTGGTGTATACCAAATGAGCTAGAACATCCCCTACACGCAGAGAATAGTTAATAGTCTGCAACGATGTGTAGGGGGTTAATAAGGTAAGTAATGTAAATGCTATCATATATGCTTTGTAATAATACGATACCTACAGAGAGAGTTGTTTGAGTTTGCTTGGCATTGTTTCATTGTTGCAATAAATTAATGGGGAGTCCTTTGAGGTCTGGAATCCGAAACAGAACTTTGAGATTCAGCGTCGATGTAGAAGCAACCTGAATCGATTTCGTCACCTGAATTAAATTTCGTCACACATATTTGGAGCTCTACTAACAAACTACTAACAAAATGATAGCATAAATGAATGCTTTTTTCCTACTCAAATATCGCTACCTATAAGTCGTTTGATATACCAAAATGATTCTACTTGCTTAGAGGAGCTCAAAAATGCAATAAAAGTCACCCATTTTTGTGTATGGCGTCTCTTAGACCCATATTTAGGGTATATACGGTGTATTTCGTCATTTCGTCGGCCGTTTAGACCTTTACGGGAACCCAGTATACGTAGGACACCATATAGTTTAAAGGATACCTCATAGGTTTACTTAGTAGTTTGTTAGGTGACGAAATTTTCAGGTTTGAGGTTTGAGCTGGGCCAAAGCTGAAATATATAAGTGGTCATATCTCGGTCAATATTCAAAGTTAGAACAAGTTTGACATATCAGAATAATCAGGAAGCATAAGAGCTGTTCAAAAATACATTAAAACCAGTAATATTTTAAAAAGTATGACTACTAATAATTTACATGGCCATCAAGTGACGAAACATTCAGGTTCATTCTAAACAAATGACTTTGAAGTCTGTAGCCAGATGGATATTTATTTACTTTGGCCTGCCCATAATTCATATTATTAGTAACTGTACTGTTGTTATTGATAGGTGACCAATAGTCTACATAAAAACATATAATAAAAATTGTGACATATAAGATGGTGCACCTTAGATCTACTACAGCATTGATAATGTTATTATCTCCAACATCATATGCCTTCCATAATAATATTGCAAAATATACATCTACTCCCAGAGTAGGTGTATCATCATCATCCATCAAAACCTCATCAACAACTGCTTTAGGGTATAGTAACTGGGATATGGATACACCAGATGTAATGGAAATCATGGCTGGTGGACAACGATGGGAAATGGTAGAACTTCCTGATAGTATGATGAGTACTACATTATGGGTTGGTAATTTATGTGAGTTTGTAACCGACGAGACATTATCGGAGTTGTTTCAAAGTGTTAGTAGTTTGAAGTTTGTCCCGGCATGTGTTGCACGTCGTCCGAATATGGAGAGTATGAGATATGGGGTAAGTTTGTGTATTGTTTTTGTGTGTATGATGCAAAATAATGACATGGTGCATGTGAATGTGGCATGTGTTTCTAAATCTATGATACATGTACCTTATCGTATCATAATTCACATAGTTCGTAACCTTTAGATCAGAAGAAGAGAAAGAGACTGCAATGAATCTTCTGCATGGATATGAACTTCAAGGCAAATGTTTGAAGGTAGAACCCATCAAAGATACTAAGCATGGGCGAATTAGAGCTCCTCAGAAGATCGTTGACTATTGTGTTGGGCCGATCAAGCGTCAGCGTGGTGGTGAGCTGAATACTATGCGTCGTGCTACCGCTGGTGCAGGAATTGGTGATGACAACGATGATGATGGTAGAGTTGATAGATATAGGCAAGATAGAGCTCAACGAAGGGCAAGATTAGATAAAAGGAAGACGAGAGGTCGTTATAAGAATCAACAAAGGAAACACTCTCGGGCCACTCGGAGTTATGCTTAGTGTGAGAGTGTTGATATGATGTGTTTATTATATAGATAATATATGTTGTTTAAGATGCATGTGATTGCGTGATGGAATAGAGAATGTTAATATAGATAAATGAATGCGGTACCCAAAACATATTCGTTTATCATCTATCAATATGCTGGCTTTAGTTGCACATGGTATATTCTAAGAGACATATAGTGCATTTATCTCATACTATTTCTTTCTCTACTACTTCTTCAGATTCTTCTTGAGCAGATGTCTTCTGTTGAGCTGCATCTACTTCCGATGCAGTATCATCAATTCCTCCTTCAGTGTGGATTTTCGTCGATGTAAACATTCCGATAAGTCCCAACACTGCAAAGAAGGGGTATATAATTCCTGAACATGATGATATACAATCATTATGAGTCAGATTTGATTAGATATTTAACACAATAACAATGTCAAAAGATATATAAGAAATACGGACATATCTATAATCTGTAAGTACTCACCTGGTGCAGTCAGGGAAACGTTTTGGGCAAGTAATGTTGCAACGAGTGGAGAGAATGCAGATGCAGTACAATGCGCAAGATCCTATACATAGATATCAAACGTGAGCATGACATGAAGTTTGTGTACACAACATGTGAAAGAACTAGATACTCACATATCCAAGACTGGCCGATGTCAACCTCACTTTGGGTGGGAACTTCTCAACAAGCCATGCGCTAATAGGACCCCCATACAAACACAGTAAAAGACCAATTCCAAATTGAGCGAAGAAAGCATTGACAGGCTTGTCTGCAGACTTTGATATGACAAACAATAGAAGAGGACCGCCGATTGCCAATCCGATAGCACCCGCTGCCATTGCCTTCAATCGACCAATACGATCAGAGAGCATACCAAATAGTGGTAGAGGAATAGTCATACCAAACAACAAGGCACAAGCATTTATCCAGAATGCTCCATTGATTGGAGGTTCCATGATATCATGCATGAATATCGACATCCAAACAAAAGAAATATAAAACCCAGCACCCCAAAGCATTGGAGTTAATGTAGCAGAAACCAAGGCTGGCAAGTTTTCTCTTCGGACGGATTCTCTTAGTGGATGTCTGCTTACTCGCAGACTTTCGTCTTCTTCTTCTGATGTATCTTGTGGAGGCGGATCATCATAGATGCCACTGTTTGGGTGATGTTCTGCACCAAACCATTGAAGATAAAGTGCTACAAAAGCAATCAGTATACCACTTAAGAAGGGAATCCTCCAACCCCAGGCCACCAATTGCTCTTCGTTGAGAGCACTGCGTAATATAGCACCGACAATATTACCGAGCAACGTTCCAATATTTGCTGCCATCATCACAAGAGAGCCGAAGACACCCCATTTCTCTTTGGGTCTCGTTTCAACAGTATAAATCAACGACGCTGGTAGCTGACCACCAACAGACATTCCTTGTAATAATCTGCAAATAACTAATAAGATTGTAGACAATACACCAACTTGATTATATGTTGGAAGACAACCCATTACAAATGTTGGTATTGCCATTAGGAATAGACTTAATACTAAAGCATACTTCCTGCCATACTTGTCACCCATATAACCAATAATCATACCTCCAAAAGGTCTCATTAGAAAGGCTTGATATATTGATTGTGATGTGTATTGGATTGGAATGATATGATATTACATATATGAGTGTTGCACAAAGTATATACATAATATGATAAGTACAAGAAGATTATGCTTGCTTACCTCCACCATACACAGCAAAAGATTTGATCAGATTATCACTATTATTACCGTCGTCGGAAGGTGGGAAGAATACATCTGCAATTACATCACTGAAGAATCCAAAGAGGGCAAAGTCATACCACTCTAGGACGTTTCCCATAACCCCTGCTATTGTTTGTCCTGTTGAGTTTACCATATTATTGCAAAGGGTTTGTTTGTTTGATTGTTTGATAATTTGTTTGTACAATAGGTATTGCTAACTGCGTGTTGTATATTATCACAATTTGGCGTGCCTATTGAATATGATATATCCTACCGGCCTCCTGTGTGTTAT
>Ga0214478_100852_pt1 | contig 16880 bp, 14 predicted proteins | sample M1_20Mar14CPVII9_2_FD_178001 | JGI IMG/M metagenome (GOLD analysis project Ga0214478, IMG submission 178001) | Marine eukaryotic communities from Monterey Bay, California, United States - M1_20Mar14CPVII9sort6BwellD7 | ecosystem: Environmental > Aquatic > Marine > Unclassified | place: USA...
ATCGCGTGCTTTCGCGACTGCACGGCGACGGCCGCCATCTGTTCCGAGGTGGTGCCGTATTCGTGCATATAGCGGTTGGCCACCATCGCGTAGAGAGCCGGAATGAAGGCGCCGTAAGGCGCTTCGAAATACGGATGGCCGACGGCCGCAAGCGCGGTCACGGCCTCGTCGCGCGACAGGCCCGTGGCGCGGTTCTCTCCAGCGCAAATGAGCACGGCACGGCAACGACCGGCTGCGATCGCAGCCGCGGCGTGACCAATCATCGCCGCCGGCGAAGCCCCACCGACAATCACCGACGCGCAGAACGTTGGCTTAAGGCCGAGATATTCCGCCAGGACCGAGCCCAGCATGAAATAGGGTTCGGTGAAGGAGTATGCGGTCAGCAGACCGTCGATGTCGCTCGGCTTGAGCCCGGCGTCGTCGAGCGCGCGTTTTGCAGCCTGCGCGTTCAAGCCGAGGCCGGTCATGTTGGGCACCTTGCCGATGTCAGATTCACCGACACCGACAACAACTGCGCGATTACGTAGGCCTTCGCTCATTTTGCGTTCCCCCCGGCGATCCGAAATTGAGGAACCACGCCGTTTTCACGCACCTCGAAAGTGACTTCCACCGGCTGCCCGATACGAGCCTGCTCCGCGTTGGGCCCAACGATGTTGGTCAGCATCCTCGGTCCCTCCTCGAGATCAACAAGAGCGACCACGTAAGGGACTTTCTCGCGAAATGCCTGCGATGGCGCGCGCCGGACAGTTGTGACCGCATGAACCGTGCCCCGGCCGCATGCCTCAACCCACTGTGTCTGGTCGGACCAGCAAGTCGGGCACAAATGACGGGGGAGAAATCGCTTGAGCCCGCACGCTGCGCACTGCTGCAGCACGAGCTTTCCCTCACGCGCGGCCTGCCAGTAAGGCGCACTGTCCGCATTGCTGGCCGGCATCGGTAAATCAGAACCGCTCACTTGGCCTTCTTCCTGGCGCGCGCCGCTTTGACAAAGGTTTCCCGTTCGGACGCCGCCGGGAAGTCCGGCTTCTTCTTGTTCATCAGTCCGTCGAGACCCGCCTGAAATGCCTGGCTGGTGAATGCAAGCGACTGACCGAGATTTTCGAACGCCATCATATCGTCCACCGAGCTTTCGAATGTTCTGCCCATCAGCCACTTCGCCAGACCCATTGTCTCCACGGGGCCGCTTGCGAAGGCGTGCGCGCGCTTGAGGCATTCCTCATCAAGGCGGTCATCCGGCACGACGGCGGAAGCCACTCCGTTCTCAACGGCATCCTTGCCGCTCCATGTCTTGTTCTCGAAGATAAAGGAGCGCGCGCGCGCCAGCCCTATCAGCCGCGGCAGATTGTACATCACGCCAATGTCCGGAATCACACCGAGCCGGAAGAATCCGGCCATCATCTGTGCGCTTTCCGCCGCGACGATGGTGTCCCCGATCAAGGATAATCCAAAACCACCGCCAATGGCATAGCCGTTGACGCCGACCACAACAGGCTTGCGGAAGCGGATCAGCGACGTCAACCACTGCGCTGTTCTATTGAAGCGAACGTGCGTAGACCACGGATCCATCTCATTCTTCAGCATCGGCAAATCGCCACCAGAACAGAACGACTGTCCGCTGCCGGTGAGGTAGACGGCCCGGCAATCCACGTCCGTTTCCAGTTCATGAAACGTTGCGGCGATCGAATTTCGCATGTCCTGAGTCAACGAATTCCGGTTCTCGTCACATGCGAGCCGGACGACAGCGACCGACCCGTCGCGGGTGATCTTGATAGGCGATGCTTTTTCTTGATTCATGACGGAGCCTTCGGATTAGGATTTGCGCGAGCGGGATGATGTGGCTTTGAACTGCCGACCACCGTCGACGACAAGATCAGTGCCATTGACGTAAAGTGCCGCAGGCGACACGAGGTAAGTCACTGCGGCCGCAATTTCATCGACACGACCGAAACGGGCGACCGGCACTCTGTCGAGTTCGGCTTCGGCGCGGTCGGTCTCTTCGTGAATCTTGCGTGTGCCGACGGTATCGGCAATCGGGCCCGGCGCGACTGTATTCGACAGGATGTTCTTCGGACCCCACTCCAGCGCGAGTGTGCGTGTAAGGGATTGAATGCCAGCCTTCGCCGCTGCCGCCGGCGCACATCCGGGCCAGCCACCCCAGGCGTAAGCGGTAATGATACTGACGATGCGGCCGACATGAGGAGAGGCCGATAGATGGGGAAATGCGGCATGACAACAATGGAACGTGCCGTTGAGATCAATATCAACCACAGTCTTCCAGCCGTTGGATGAAAGTTCCTCGGTGGGACAGGCAAAATTCCCCGCAGCATTGTTGATGAGAATATCAATACCGCCCCAGTGCGCGACCGTCTTGGTCATCGCAGCCGCAACCGCGTCATAGTCCCGAACATCCATGACAATGCCGAGCGCTTCACCTCCTGCGCTCTGCAAGCCTTCTGCAGCCGCCATCACGACATCCTGCTTTCGGCTGGCAATCACGACGCGCGCACCTAGCCGGGAAAACATCTGCGCGATGCCGAGCCCAATGCCTGTGCCGCCGCCAGTGATGAAGGCCGTTCGCCCTGCGAGCATTGCAGGGGTGAAGATTGAAGAATTGAGTTCGCTCATCGATGTCTCGCTGTGGGTAATGCCCACGTCGCTGTGCAAGGCGCATACCATGAGAGCGAAGCCTGTCAGCGCTGACCAAATGCAGCAACAGAAGCAGTACTTATGTCCTGTCCGCGTACAGCGCGGTGTGCGCTCTGTCTGCGTCGCGGACAGCGTGCGCTGCAACAAATATCTTACGCATTAGCTGCACTCAATCACCGCATGGCACATATTTTGCCAACGGCAAAACGACGTCATCAGTCTTCAAGTCACCGATCTCAAATCCAAGGCAGGCGAGCCACCATGAGCAGCGCATTCAAGACGCAACACGGGCCTCTTCACGGCATCAAGATCGTTGATCTGACGGCCGTCATCATGGGTCCCTATGCAATGCAAGTGATGGCCGACTTCGGAGCCGACGTGATCAAGATTGAATCTCCTGACGGAGACATTATGCGTCATGTCGGCAAGAACGGCGGCCACGCCATGGGCCCCATCCATCTAACACTGAACCGCGGCAAGCGCCTTGTTGCACTCGACTTGAAGAAGCTCGAGGCTCGCGACGTGCTAATGAAAATTATCGGCGGGGCAGATGCGTTCGTGCATGCGATGCGACCAAAGGCGATTGAGCGGCTCGGGCTCGACTACGCGAGTGTGAAGACGATCAAACCAGACATCGTTTATTGCGGCGCTTATGGGTATGCAGCAAATGGCCCCTATGGCGATGAGCCGGCTTACGACGACATGATTCAAGGGTTGTGTGGAATTGCAGATATTGCATCGCAGCTGGCCGGCGAGCCGCGCTTCTTTCCAACAGTCATCGCGGACAAGGTCTGCGGGCTGACGCTCGCATACGCACTTCTTGCCGCGCTGCTTCACAAGCAGCGCACTGGAGAGGGCCAACAGATCGAAGTTCCGATGTTTGAAACGATGGTGCAGTTTCTGATGGTCGAACACCTGGGCGATTGCACCTTCGGGCGCGACCAGGAGATTGGATATGCGCGTGTGCTGTCGCAACTCCGAAAGCCACACCGCACCACCGATGGATACGTTTGCGCACTGCCCTACAACGACAAGAATTGGCGCGACTTTTTCAGAATAGTTGATCGTCCGGATCTTGCAGCCGACCCTCGCTTCTCGAGCCAGACAGCGCGAAGCCAGAACTACGAAGTCCTGTACAGCCTGCTCGGCAAGATCCTCGCTGAGAAGTCGACGGGCTACTGGCTGGAGAAACTGCGAGCCGCCAGCATTCCGGTTGCGCCCGTACTCGGTCTCAAGGCGCTGCTGGACGATCAACACCTCAACGCGGTGGGCCTGTTCCAGACAGTCCAGCATCCGAGCGAGGGGCAGATCACAGCAATTCGCTCCCCGATCACGTTCTCAGCGACCCCCGCTCAAATGGGGAAGCCTGCGGGCGCTATCGGCGCAGATACGCTCGATGTTTTGCAAGGATTCGGATACTCGCCAGGCGAGATCGACGGGTTGGTTGCAAAGGGGGCGATCCTGAGCGGATAGGCTCGTCCCCCCAAGCATGATCAAACTGAGCTGAGCTCGCGCTCGCCGTTAATCGAGCTTGGCGCCCGACTTCTCCACAACGCCCTTCCAGCGAACCGACTCTTCCTGAGCGATTTTTGCCATCTGAGCCCCATTCAAGGTCTGAGGCTCGATTCCAAGCGTAGCGAACCGTTCAAGCAACTTGGGATCGGACATCGCCTTGGTCGACGCGGCGTAAATCTGCGCAACAACAGCGTCCGGCGTTGAGGCCGGGACTACGATGCCATACCACGCTTGGTTCGTGATCTGCGGAAAACCCTGCTCGGCCGCGGTCGGGACACCTGGAAGCTGCTTCAAGGGCGTCGGAGAAGTGACGGCGAGAACCTTGATCGCTCCCTTTTGATGTTGCGCGATCATGGCCGGGATACCATCGATCAGCGTATCGACTTCTCCACCGATGAGAGCCTGAAGAGCCGGCCCGTTGCCACGGTATGGCACATGAATGGAACTAACGCCGACATCGCTCTTAAGCAGTTCTATCATCAGATGTCCGGTCGTCCCGACGCCAGGAGACCCGGTCCGAATGTTCGAGCGGGTCTTCATGAGTGCAACCAGCTCTTTCAGATTGCTGACCGGAACGCTCGGATGAACCGCAACACCACTGGGCATCAAACCAACCACCGAGACCATCTTGAAGTCCTTGTCTGGATCGAAGCCCTGAGACTTGTACAACCAGCGATTGATCGAAAGTATGCCCGGTGTAACCATCAGGATGGTTTGCCCGTCTCCCGCAGCCTGAGCTGCAATAGCGGCGCCCACATTGCCGCCTGCCCCGCTCTTGTTTTCGACCACGACGGCTTCGTTGATAACGCCACGCAATGCTTCGCTGTAGGCCCGTCCCAACAGATCGGTCTGACCAGCAGCTGGGAATGGTATGATGAGACGCACTGGCCCCTTCGGCCAGGTTTGTGCGGATGCTACACCCGCAAAGAATGTCAGCGCCAGACACGTGGCAACAATTCGCTTCAGCTGATGAATCACAAACTTTCCCTCCAATGGCTTTGCTTCCGATGGCCTTATTGAGCGCAACTCGCGTCGGCGAGCGGCGCCAGGCGGCTCCATCGCCACAGCAATTGCTGTGCCATGCGGAAAACTTGCCTTCTCGGCTGCTGCCGGCACCGGCCAACCGGCTCTATGGGACTCTCAATGCGGGCCGGGTGTGTGCGCCGAAAACACTATGTCCTCACCAGCATCAGCTTGGCGGAGGCTTCTCACGCGAATGCAGTGACAATCTTCTCGCTACTGCGTAACGGCGGCCTCGAAAGGAGTTTAAGCGCTTAGGACGGGGCGCAATGTGCGAGCGGACCGCTATTGGCGCAGAAGACACACATGCGGCATGGAAATTGCTGACTGACGGTTAGCGGGGATATGGCCAAGAAAACAACCTGTTCTCGCCAATTGAGAAGCGCTTGGGGGATTTTCGTCAGATGAGGCTTTCACCAATCAACGATGTGGACGTGTTGAGCGGTTTGATCTTCGCCGGCCTCGGGGCTGGAGTTGTATATGTTTCCGCCAGCTACGACTTTGGATCGATCGCTCGCATGGGTCCGGGCTTTTTCCCCCGCGTACTTGGCGTTCTTCTCACTGGTCTCGGCATCGTTATAGCAGCGCGAGGCTTCATGACGCCGCGCGGGAAACTGACGATCGAAAGGCTAAGACCCATCTTTGCTATCGGCGGATCGCTCGTTGCTTTCGGCTGGATCCTTCCGCGCTTTGGTTTTGTGCCGGCTTTGATTGCGTCCTGTCTATTGGCAATGGCTGCGATTCAGCGATCGTCCTTGAAGGAGATGGTTTTGCTACCACTCCTGCTGTGCGGCTTCTGCTCCATTGTTTTCATATACGGGCTCGGTTTGGCTATCCCCCTCGCGAAGTGGTGAACGCGAATGCTTGACAATCTCGCTCTTGGATTTTCGGTTGCGACAACTCCGGCAAATCTTGCATTTGCTTTTCTTGGTTGCCTTCTCGGAACGCTGATAGGTGTCCTTCCCGGCATTGGTCCTGTTGCGACCATGGCGATGTTGTTGCCGATAACCTACAGCCTGTCGCCGATCGCCGCGCTCATCATGCTTGCTGGCATTTACTACGGTTCGCAGTATGGCGGCTCAACAACCGCTATCCTGCTTAATCTTCCGGGCGAATCGAGCTCGGTTGTGACTGCGCTCGACGGTCACGCCATGGCGCGCGATGGCCGCGGGGGCATCGCCCTGGCCATCGCGGCCATCGGCTCCTTCGTTGCGGGTAGCTTTGGAACGCTGGCACTCGCCGCCATTGGACCAATGCTCGCAGGCGTCGCGCAGAATTTCGGCGCTCCTGAATATTTCTCTCTGATGCTGTTCGGACTTGTTTGCGCAACGCTCCTGGCAGCCGGTGATTTTCTGAAAGCGATCGCGATGGTTGTCGCCGGACTGCTGATGGGAATCGTCGGGACCGATGTCAATTCGGGGGCTTCTCGATTTACCTTCGGTACAGTCAACCTGTCCGAGGGAATTGAATTCGTCATCGTGGCGCTCGCCTTCTTCGGGCTCGCCGAAGTAATCGGAAATCTTGTTCAACAGAGCCATCGACACGGCACAATTAGCAAGGTCGGACGGCTCATGCCCAACCGTACCGAACTGCGCGAATCCGCCCCCGCCATAGCGCGCGGCACGATCTTGGGCAGCATCCTCGGCCTATTGCCAGGCGGTGGCGCCGTGTTGAGCTCCTTTGCTTCCTATATGTTCGAAAAGCGCATCTCCAAAAACCCTGAGCGCTTTGGCCGCGGCGCGATTGAAGGAGTCGCAGGGCCGGAATCCGCAAACAATGCCGGTGCACAAACCTCGTTTATTCCTCTGCTCACCCTCGGAATCCCGTCGAATGCCGTCATGGCGCTCATGATGGGAGCAATGATGATTCAGGGCATCGCACCGGGTTCAGCTGTGATGACAACCAATTCGTCGCTCTTCTGGGGAATGGTCGCCAGCATGTGGGTCGGAAATCTCATGCTTCTCATTATTAACCTGCCGCTGGTCGGCTTGTGGGTAAAGCTGCTGAGCGTACCTTATCGCGTTCTCTATCCCTGTATCGTCGTGTTCTGTTGCATCGGGGTTTACAGCTTGAACTCAAGCTCTTTCGACGTCTACCTTGCGAGCGCCTTGTCGGTCTGCGGATATTTGCTTGTTAGACTTGGCTGCGAGGGAGCGCCGTTGATCCTTGGTTTCATTCTCGGTCCGTTGCTGGAAGAAAATCTGCGCAGGTCCTTGCTGCTGTCACAAGGGAATCCGAGCATCTTTGTCGAGCGCCCAATAAGCGCAACGTTTCTTGCTCTCATCCTTGTCATGCTCGCACTTTTCCTGCTTCCTTCTGCACGCAAGCAGCGCGAAGAGGCTTTTCAGGAATAAGAGTAACCACCTCAGAGCTCAATGCGGGAGTCGCACATTGCTGTCGTGCTTGGTGCTGACGCACGGCTTGTGTGAGCCAATCCTGGAAATGAATCGCGCCGAGGCGCGGCTAGCTGACCTAACCTTTGAGGATCGTTGACGGATCGGTTTTCCTCAGACCTCTTCGAACAAGCATCACGCCAAATGTCGTCGCGGGCGCCCCGCAGTTCACTGTACACACCAAGGATTCGCAGGACACTCGCGACACTTCGAATGCGAGCAGCATTGCCTGCAGCACCGCAAGGGCGCTCAAATCGGGGCGAGCAGTTCGAAGTGTGCGGCGAGATCGTCAGCCGAGCGCCAGTTCTCGTAGACGCACCACAGTTCGGGATCTTCCGTCGAGCGATGCAGATCGTAGTTGATGCATCCCTGCTCTGCGCGTGACGGCGCGAACGAGAGCGAGGAGGCGTTTGTCCAACTCCCCCGACCTGCCGGATTTTGCGCGAATATGGGAGATCACAGCATGCGCACGATCCCGATAATCGCTTCCATTGTCTTTGTTACCGCTGCTCAAGCCGAATGATGCCGGCTTGGCGACAACCGGCCTGCAATCGACACGATTGCCCCGCAACATTACACCCGGTGGAACAGTCATCACTTGCGAGCAGAAGACGATCGCATTGCGGACGCCGTCGGGCGGTCAGCACGATGTGGACATTTCAGAAGGCGAAATGACGCTGAGACGCCACAAGCCAACGCGAATTCTTACGTTGACTTTCAAAGAGCGCGCTCGTTGAAGGCGTGCAGCGGATGCATGCACGCCTTCCCCCTTAACACGCTTGATTGTCAGTCAACCAACCACGCAACATCAGCGGTTAAATGCCGCCTGCAAGTCGCTCTGGCTGCTTACGCCATTTTGCAAAGACAGCATCAACAAGATACGCGCCTTTGCCGGCTTCAAATCGTCAGCCATGACTGCACCCGCATCAAATGAAGTTTTTCCGCCGCCTTCAAAACCGTAGTTAGGCAAAACGCGACCGTTGTGCACGCGTGTCGAGACCACAACTGCGACATTTTTGGAGATCGCGTATTTAACTGCATTGAACATCGCAACATTCATGTTGCCCATGCCCAACGCCTGCACCACGACACCCTTGACGCCGCGGTCAACAGCATTACGCAAGGCTTCGCCATCTGCACCACCATACATCGCCACGATTTCCACCTCAGGCATTTTCTCTGCCCGGATGGGAATGTACTGACGACGCAGTTGCACGTAAGAGAAGTTCACGCGATCAGGATAAACCTCACCCAGGAAGCCGTAGTCACCTGATTTGAATGTCTCTACATTGGCTGTATGGGTTTTCGTCACGTAACGTGCGGCATTGATCTGGTTGTTCATTGCCAGCATCGCGCCTTTATCCTTCGCCTGCGGATCAACAGCAATACGGACTGCATTCAGCAGATTGCGCGGGCCGTCAAAATCGGACACCGAGGCATTGCGCTGCGCGCCGATAAGAACAACGGGTTTGCTAGATTTAACGGTCAGATCAAGCCAATACGCTGTTTCTTCCAAGGTATCCGTACCGTGTGAAACGATAACGCCAGACACCTCATTGCGATCCAATGCTGTCTGGACTGCTTTCGTCAAAACAACCCAACGCGCCGGATCCATATAATCCGACGGCACATTAGAAAGATTGTTGACTTCGATGGTGGCGTACTTGGCCACATCAGGAACGGTTGCCAGCAAGTCATCGCCAGAAATGGCAGGGACCGGTGCATTTTTCACCGGATCGATCTTCATCGCGATCGTGCCGCCGGTCGCGATGAATTGCACAACCGGCTTGTCTTGCGCAAAGGCAGGTGTGGCGGCCAACATAAGCAGGCTAAGAGCAGCATTTTTGCAAAGTGTCATGATGTATCCCCTGAGTGTGATGCGTTCTATCAGATCGACAAGAAGCGGCGTCAATGAAGAAGGCGAATCTTCTTGTGAAGTCGACAAGATCACCGATTCAGGGTCTTCCGCAGCTTTCACGCTCAGCATCCACGAGGCGACTTTGGCGGCCCTCACGACCGCCGTCCTGTAGTCGGCGGTGCGAAGACTGATCCGAATGCTGACCCCGATTTCGGAGAGAGGCAAGCCGGCAGCGCGCTCTAAACAGGTATCTTCCCTCGCGGCGGGAAATGAAAGCTGACCGTGACAACGCGTGCTCCAACTGTGTCCAAACCATGAGACACAGGTCACACTGCCTTTAACGAGCAAGGCCAATTTCGTTAAATTTATTGAAGAATTTCGGCAGTTGGGAGCTGCAAGGTCAGTGGTAGCGAGAGAGGGACTCGAACCCCCGACCCCAGGATTATGATGACCCGCCTTTTATGGTCTAGGAGCCTCACTGGCTCACTTCGCGGCGTTTTTTCTCAAAAAATGGTGGAGACCCCATTCCTTGGGGCTGGAATCCGGTCCGATTCCTCGGTTTCGTTGGCACGAGCGTGGTACGATTGCCGCGAAATTCCAATTTCAAGGATTCAATTGTGGCCGCTAACAAGTTTTCCACGAGGTGCGACCTCACCGCCAAGGTCGTCGAGGAAGCCATTGCACTGGCGATCGCAGGCAAGACCCCGCGATTCGACTATTGCGACAACAGCCAGCCCTACTTCGTGCTGAGGGTTCGGGCTCACTCCCTCTCCTGGCTGGTCAAGACCCGGGAGAACAGCATCAAGATCGGCAACGCCATGCCGCCGGAGAAGCGCAAACGCCTGCCTGAACGTCGCATGCGGGCAAGCAAGGTGGGCGATGAGGATCTCGGGCTCCGTGAGGCCCGCCAGAGGGCCAAGCTCGAATGGGCCAAGCTGGGCAACGAGGTCGCCGCGCCAGAAGAGAAGCCGTGCTGGACTTGGGACCAGCTCGTCGAAGCGTACAAGACCCACATCTCAGGCATGCGCGAGGACGCCCGCGGCCAGCCCATCTACCCATCGAAAGAGACCCACAGCGATGTCCGGTTGATCTTCGCTCGTCTGGGGGTGGCCAAACACGCGAACAGACTTCTCAACGACCTGGACGAACACTGGTTCGAGGACGTCCAAGAGGCTGTCCACGAGGCGAGCGGATTTGACGCGTACCGAAAGTTTCGCAGCTACGGACGGGCGGCATTGAATTGGGCGCAGAAGTTCAAACGAAAGGAGAGCGGCCTGGACGGCCGGCAATGGTGGAAACTGGCTGAGGAGCGGAGGCGCACCTCGAAGGAAGTCGAAAAGAAGCTCGTCCGGACCAAGGAGCTCAAGAAGAAGAAGTCCGACTTCAGGGTCGAGCATCTCGGCAAGCTTCTGGCCCAGCATGAGCGCTTCTGTCTTGCACGCGTCGGCAATGAGCGCATTTCGCCCGGTGTGCGATGGGGCTTATGGTGGGACTGCCTGACCGGACATCGGCGGGGATCCGGTACGTGGATTGCTTACGACGATATCGTCTTCGAGGACCCTCGCCTTCCGAAAGGCTGGGGACTGGCGACCTGGCAGCCGGAAGTCATGAAAACACAGAACGCCTTTACTCTTCCGATCCCACCGCTCGGACTTCATATCATCCGCTGCTGCCGACGGGATGTCGATACGGCGACCGCTCGCATCGTCAAGAACCTCAAAAGTCCCTGGATCTTCACTTCGAGGGTGCTTCAATCCGATGCCGGCATCATCCCCGCTTCAGGCTCCGGCCTAGCGAACCACATTCGAAACATGCGCGGTCAGCGTGCTAAACATGGCGGCAATCATCGGGATACTCTCAAGGGCATCCCGCCATTCAGCATGCACATTATCCGCTCCACGATGGGAAATTATATCCTTGATGAAACGGATCTCCCTCGAGGCGTGGCCTCGCTCATAATCGCCCATGAAATTGCGGGCGACCACAGGTCAGAAATGGACCGCGTCGGCGATACGGGAAAGCGCTGGTACTTCCAGGCGCAGCGCATCCCCGAAAAGACCAAAGGAATGGAGCTGTGGTCGAAAGCCCTTCTAGAGGCTTTCGATAACGCAGGAGGCATCTATCCGACGTGACCGTTCGCCGCGTGTCTGACGTTAAGTGGAAGCCTAGATAGCAACATCACTTTGGTCGGACCGAGCGCATTCATCAATATATAGCTATACGTCAAAGCGTATTATACGCCATAACGTATAGAAAGTCTCTTGCCCGCGATGCTTGATCGCGGCGGATGGCCAAGGAACCAAGAAATTCGCCACGTAGCGTTCTGGCACGTAACGTCAGACGGCTTCGGCTTGAGCGCGGCTATTCCCAGGAGGAACTCGCTGCCGAGGCCAAGACAAGGCAGGCTCTCGTAAGCAAGGTCGAAGTCAGCGACGCAAATCCCACGCTCGATTCGCTCGCACGTCTGGCACGGGCTCTGGGCGTGGACTTAGCCGAACTTTTCGATGCGTCCCGCAAGTGAGCGGAGCAGATGAAACGCCGGCGTTGTGGGCGAGCGCGCCGACTACTTCCGATTTGCATCAGCCGCGAGACTTATGCACCTCCAAAGGTCACGAGCCACAAGCAGCGCGCACCACATTACATAGGCCACCGATCTGCGCGTAGCTGCGTTGATCACCCCCGCGCGAATCCTTGCCTCCATCGGGGGTAGCGGGAGCTTTTGAAGCATGCCAAGGTTGATGTGGCATGCTCCTACGTCGACTTGTCCGAAGACGCGTCAAGGATTCGACAGGAGCCGTGCCCAAACCTAAGTCCTTTCCGATGCGAAAAGCAGTCGATGATATCGTCAAGGATACTTTCGGCCGAAAGGTAAGAGAACTTCGGCTTTCCTTGAGCATGTCACAGGCAGACTTGGCGGATAGGACGGAGACCCGTCAGGCGCTCATCAGTGAGATTGAGCGGGGAGAAGCCAACCCGACGCTCGATTCGATCCTGCGGATCGCAACAGCCTTGGGAGTCGAGGTGGTCGAGCTTTTTGACTCACGTCAATGATGAAGCTGGATTGATAGTAGGCGGAGCCCGTCTCCGCCGAGCCGACCTAAATCCGTCCCAAAACTTTTAGCGCCATATCTTTGACGTACTTTTGTTATACGTTATAGAGTATAACGAGACTGCGAATTACGACGCATTTGATGCGGCTGACGATTTGACCCGGATTTGTCTTCGTCCTGATCACTGCAGAGGCGCCGCCTTTCGAATCCGATGTTCGGATTGTCGAAACGGCTGGACTCGTTAGTCCGAAACGCCACGGGCCTTTCCGGCCACCCTGATGGACGGCATCAGAACCGCCATTCTCACCTTTCAATCCCAGATCGATACGGACCCTTGAGCGTTCGAACTCCATGAAAGAAAGGATTACGCCGATGTCCAGCAAACACCCCCGCCCTGACGACATCTTCCGTGATCCGCAACTTCTTCAGGACATTGATCAATGCGCATCTCTCAACTTCGCCGTCAGACTGTCGTCCCGTCCTTCTTCGCGAGCTCCAAATGCAAGGTTGCGATTCCCCTACGCAACGTCCTTCTCCGCGACGCGCTCCAGCAAGCGAGCCTTGAGTCTTCGGTTCGGGCGATCAGCTATCGGAAGGCTACGGACTTACAAGGCCCGCCGGTCGCGCTTATAGGCGTGGTGATAGAAAGAGTGGACGGGAATTTTTTCCTCGCGGTTTGCGAGACGCGACCGAAGCGTAGCGACGAGGAACTCGCTCGCCTGGCAGAAGCGCTCGAAAGCAGCGGACTACGCTTGCTCGAACGGGACGCTCACGATATCAGACGCGAACCCTTGTTCTCCAACGCGCGCGCAGTCTGGTCGTATGAGCGCTATCATGTCCCACTCAAGGACAGGCTAAGGATAGCGGCCGCGCTCGCCGATGGTGGACCGCAATCGTTCCTCGAGCTCGAAGATCGTGCTCGTCCATCGGGCGATATTATAGCGGCTGTGTGCGCTCTAGCCTGCGAAGACCTTGTGGAACTCAACATTCACGACTCTTATTTAGGTCCACGCACAATTGTGCGTGGACCTTGAGCAGGTTGGACCGGCTTCGCGAAATCTTGATGTGGATGTGAGGTTGGTGATGACGCCGTCGATTGCAAGTTTGCGGCCAGGTGGAGGAAGCATTTCAGCCTGAGAGGCGAAAGTCGGCTTCACCCTTCCACCCTCGACCTTAATGAGGGGTACCTCCCATGGCACGTTTTCGCTGCCGCGCCTGCGGCGAAGAAAGCACTTTCGTCTACGATGGTCGCAAGGACTGCCCGAACTGCGGTGCTACCGACGTGCAGATCAAAGTGCACCTCTGGATCCTATCGGATCTGCATCTGGAATTGACCCGGGGCTGGGATCTGCCGTCCGGGGACACGCGTCCGAACTTCGACTTCATGATCGTCGCAGGCGATCTGATTCCCCGCATGGAGCGCGGCGTTCGCTATTGCCTGCATGATCCAGCCCATCGCTCAATATCCAAAATTTTCTGGTCCGAATGCCTGCTATCGCCGAGGAAAGCGGAGCCATTCGCTATCCACTTCGATCTGTTCGCGACGGACGTCGGTGGAGTAAGCTCGATGAATTCGCAAGTATCGGCTCCTCGCGATCTTCTCGCACGGGCCTACCTGGATATGTTGGCCTCCGAGGCTGGCACAAACAGCAGTCCACTCCTACGTAGCGGTAATCTTGACGATCCGATCGAGCGACTAATTGACGATTTGTCGAGGCCCCCAGAGTCTGAAGGTCGGACGTCGATCCGAGCTGACCTCGCAGCTGCTGCAGTGTTGGTCGCCCGCGCGATCGAGTCAGTAAGCGGACTCACCCGCGATCTGCGCCGAGGCTGTCCTGTCGTGTCGCTTGCCACCCATAGAGCCGAGGTAGTTTCCTTAGTTGAGCAGGTTCTAAAAGCCTGCGCTTTTGGCGCTGAAGCGACAGTGCTCAATGAACGAACCTTCAAAAGCGTCCACACCCATCCCGTGTTGCTGCTGGCCAGAGACGGCACCTCCAAGGAGGACAAAGCGGAACGAGGAAATCACACTGTTGCAAGCGCGCTGCACGCCCGCGCACCCATCTTCGGCATCGCACCTGATCCGAATCGTCATTTGGCGCGCGATCTCCTTCGGGCGGCGGAACACCATCTTTCCCTGAGTCAGCTCGATGCCTCCGCCATCGCGCTGGTGATCGAAGCCGTCACAGGGAGGCCTCCCAGCGTAACGGTGGACGAACAACTCGTTCGGGCCGTCGATATTTCAGACCTTGCCCTGTCGGTTCGATCAGATCGAACGGCAGATGATTGTATCAAACGACTCGAAAGGATCGTTTCGACGAAGTCTTTCTTTGACCATCGTGGTCCAAGCTTAGAAGAGCTTGCCGGCTACGGCGAGGCGCGCGAATGGGGTCTCAATCTTGTTTCCGATCTGCGTGAATACCGAGCGGGCCGCCTTGATTGGGAATCTATGGAAAAAGGCTTGCTCTTGGCTGGCGCCCCTGGCGTAGGCAAGACACAATTTGCCCGAGCGGTAGCGAAGTCTGCAAATGTGCCCTTGATAGCGACGTCTGTCGCCGATTGGAATGCATCTGCCTATCTTTCGGGTACATTGGTCGCAATCAAAGAGTCGTTCTCGCGGGCGCGACAGCTCGCGCCCTGCATATTATTCATCGACGAACTGGATGGGATATCTGATCGAGCAACTCTGACCTCCGACTACAGGGAGTATTGGACACAGATCGTCAATCTTCTTTTGGAGCAATTAGCTGGGGTCGAAGATCGTCCCGGCGTGGTCGTGATCGGAGCAACCAATCACCCCGACCATATCGATCCTGCGATACGGCGCGCAGGACGTCTCGATCGCACGATCGAGATCGGGCTACCTGATGCCGAGAACCTGACGGCCATCTTCCGCTTTCACCTCGGTGGAGATGTCCTGCCCAGAGTCGATTTGATGCCGGCCGCCCTCGCAGCGTTAGGTAAGACCGGTGCAGATGTCGAGGCGTGGGTCCGACGGGCGAAGTCACGTGCCCGCCGCGCCAAGCAAGACCTCGTATTCGACGATCTACTTTACGAGATCCGGTCCGGGCGGGAAGGATTGCCGGAAAGCCTCAGGCGGATCTGTTCAGTCCACGAAGCCGGACACCTCGTCGTAGGCGTCGCTTTGGCTGTGTTCGAGCCTCAGGCGCTGACGATTCTCGATGATGGCGGCGCCACCCGCGCTGAACTTTCGCGAGCCAATTCGCAAACTCAGAGCGGCATTGAAAACTTCATCACCGCACTTCTTAGCGGGCGGGCCTCCGAAGAAATCATCCTCGGCTCTTCGCAGGCAACTGCAGGAGCAGGCGTTGGGGAGCATAGCGATTCTTCGCGAGCCACCACTGCGGCGATCGACCTAGAGCTATGTTTTGGCTTCGGAGCGATTGGCGTGGCGCGGTTTTCAGATCGTGCCACAGAGATGTTATTGCATGATGCCTCAATTGTTGGCCTGATCACGAAACGCTTAGCTCGCTGCCATGCGCGAGCACGCGAACTCATCGCGGCGAACCGGCAGTCAGTCGAAGCCGTGGCACGCCTTTTGGAACAGACGGGGTATCTGGATCGAGCCGCCATTGACGAACTCTTGAAAAGGTATCCGGTGCGAAATGTGGCGGCAGATGATGGGGCGCTCAAATGATCAAAGTGACGATCGAAATCATCCCCGGCGGTTACGCCGAGGCCCGACGCACGATCGGGCTCATGCATGTCGCCAACATCTCTAATCTTGCGCGGCGGAGCGATTACCGGGTCGATCTTACGGAAGGAGAGAATCCCCTAGCCGGTACGAAGTCGTTCACCTGCACCGTTTACGTGCGCGATCATGACCGTAACCAGAGCGTCTGGTCGCTAATTGAGAAAGCCATCGCCGCGGCAAAGGGCGCGGAGTTCGACCGCGGCTCGGGATAAGTAATTCTCTAGTGCTGAATAATCAGACCAGACCGTTTCGGCCATTTCTTTAGCACGCAACACCCTAGCGCGGTTTTGCCTCCCGTAGGATTCTCGGTTTCTCTCAGGAACGCATGCCTGCGACTTCGCGGTGCTGTATGCTGGTCTCCGATCAAGCCCTCAGGTTCTGGGGTGCTATGCTGTTCGAACAGGGGTACGAATGTCCGCCGAAAAGCAGGGTAAGCTCAGGCTGATTGAGGGAGGCGCTGGAGAAGTCAAACCTCCAGTGGAGCAGCAACCCATGCCGAGGTGGCAATGGGTCGTCCTCTGGATCGGAAGCATAGCGATCTGGTTTTTGCTTTTCTATTATTTTTGGCTGGTAATACGATAATTAGCCCGGTAGCTCGCAGTCAAGCCTGACGCCCTCTGTCAGAGGTCTATTTCAACAGCGGCGCACCCAGACTTCTGCGAAGCAATAGTTTTTCTGTTTTACTA
>Ga0214478_100853_pt1 | contig 16878 bp, 10 predicted proteins | sample M1_20Mar14CPVII9_2_FD_178001 | JGI IMG/M metagenome (GOLD analysis project Ga0214478, IMG submission 178001) | Marine eukaryotic communities from Monterey Bay, California, United States - M1_20Mar14CPVII9sort6BwellD7 | ecosystem: Environmental > Aquatic > Marine > Unclassified | place: USA...
AGAGTATTCTGAGGGAAACTTTATGCCATGGTTCGTCACTTTTTTCTAGTCGTTGACCAGCTTGTTTTGCTATACCGATTAGTAACTCATTGTAAATACTCATATCTGATACCAATCCTTTCTCTTGCATTTGATAGAGTAGTTGCACAGCCTCATGACAATATCCATGTCTAGCAAGTGACGAGATTGCATTCTGATATGCCATCTTATCAATTGGAGGCGCGTTTGTTTCAGTCTGGGAGTTTGACGACTGTTCCATCTCTTCTAGTATATCTAAAAGTGCATTACATAGTCCTGCTTTTCCCAGTGAGTTTATTGCAGCGTGATAGATCTCTGCCCCTGGATTTAGTTTGGACACCTCTGGCATATGTTGATGTAGTATATACAATATCAAACGAGATGACGACTCTAACCTTTTTGAAGTATGTCCCAATAAAGATATCACAGACTTGTATACTCGACGAAGTTCATTCCTATCATCTCTCAATATTTGTTTGTCGATGGGAAGGACTTCTTGATTGTATTGAACTACAACTACCGTTAATCTTAGTAGTTCCAAAGCTACAGGAACATTATACGCCTTCCGCAAAACCTCTAAAGTTGAAACTATAGACTTACCGTCAACTATCTGTATATTATGTTTCTTTGAATAGTACTCTTCATAGTTTAGGATACCAAGAAGTCTATCATATGAGCAGTCTACATCATCACCTTTAATGAGTCTATGTGATACCTTTAAGTGAGGATATGCATTCTCCAATATACTCAATGCCTTCTGTGTATTAGTACGACAGTTGAGTATTTGTTTCGGCAACTGACGTTGATTCAATCGGAGTATCGACTTTCTATCTACTCGATTGTTATCTGTTTTTCTAATTCCAATATCTTGAGTATGGGTATCCAGTAATATTGATGATATCCGCTGATATCTGACTTTCCTCGTATCAATATGATGTTTGCTGGTAAAGCAATATCTATCAACAAATGCAAATGCAAATAATGATATGAGTATGAGCATATTATGTGCAGAAGATACCGAGTAGCATATCCTATGCCGCTTAATGGGGCAACTCATTGCACCGGAGAATATATAGTATTGGGGACTGGAAGGGGTGATTCCATTGGTGCGCATCAATCATCAATCTCCACCCATACCATACTTATTGTTGGATATTGTTGGGATATACTGTTAAATCGCTCAAATCTATAATTTAGTCATTTGATGGTGATCTCGTGAGAGGAGGTCCATTTGCATATGGAGGATGGAGGAGGAGAGTGGAAGATGTTGTTGTAGTGAAGAAGTCTACCGTTATCATCTGTCTTATATAAGTATGTCATATGTCATCTATTATATTGTATACTGCATGTTAAACAGTTGTTGGAGAGGCATAGCTACGCAAGCATTTTCTTCCTCCCTCCCGATACCGATATCATCATTGACAATAAGTAACAACTTTATACATCATGATTGGCGGAGAAGAAGAAGACGATACATAAATAGATCAATACATGTATGTTCTGATATATCTATGACTGGCGATGATAATGATAAAAGTTCTACTATCCCATTTGCTCAAATATACGACAAAACATTAGTATCGATTCAGGATTGTATCGATGTTCAAAAAGAAACATCAAACCATCAATCAAAGGTAGTATTTGTTGACGGTAGTTGGTATCATCGGGTTGATCCCGTCACTGGTCTATTTCGCAATCCATCACAGGAATATATTGATGGTCGCATACCAAATGCTAGATATTTTGATATCGATGCTATTGCAATGACGAATGAACTTTTTCCAGAAGCAAATCCAAAATCACTTCCGCATATGATGCCTCCTTCAAAATTATTCAGTCTAGCAATGGATGCATACAATATACAAAATGAAGATCATGTTATAATATATGCAAGACAAGGTGCTCTCTTTACACCTAGAGTTTGGTTTCTATTTGTTAGCATGGGCCACAGAAGAGTACATCTCATGCAAGGTTCGATAGAAGATTACATTGAGCAAGGAGGCTTGGTAGAGACGGGCCAAATGATGACTTGTGACAACGAGCAGCAAAGTATGGAACAAGATTACATTGATTGTTTTGACAATGGCATACTGAATGTAACTCGTTTATTTCATAAATATTATGACAATACGATACCGCAATACAAATCGAATGATTCGGCTAGCAATGTATGTGGAAAAGAAGAAGTATTAGATGCAGTGAATAAGTATTTGGAAAGCGACGGAGAGTCAAAAAGTACTGTCATACTCGATACACGAGGGTCTGGATATAAAAAGAAGGGCTACATGCCGTCGGCAATACACTTACCTTATACACAAATTGCCTCGACGACTAATGCACTTGCAATACAACCAAAGGAGAAATTGAAGAAGCTATTTGAAGATCGTGAAGTTGACTATCTAGATCCAGATCTTAAGATCATCCTGAGTTGTGGCAGTGGAGTGTAAGTATACTTTGTAGTTGCAAGAGCTCAATCTTTTCTGTACATCTCAAGTTCACACTATTCATTCATTGTATTTTACTTGCCACAGATCTATTTGTCATGGCTATCTAGCATTGAAATAGTTGGGTAGAAACATCACAGAGGAGAATACAAAGATGTATGATGGTTCTTGGACTGAGTGGTCAAAGCTAGAAGATTTGCCGAAGATCTTACCAAAAGACAGTGAATAACATAGGATAAGAAATAAGAAGCTAAGACATGAGTTACTGATACATATGACCAGATACATTTCAAATGAGATATCCAATCAAAGCACGATATACCTGGATATACGAAGTAAATCAAAGTTGTTATCGGCTGCCTCTCTCCTCTTGCGACAACCAATATATCTGTGGTAACCTATTGAAGAGTGTTGATCTCATTAGGCATCTTTGCACTCATAGATCTTAGGATACCAACAAACGGTAATCAATTCCCATTTTGTTAGCTCCATCAATCATCATCAAATCGACAGCATCATTGTAGTATGATGTTGAGTTTGTAGACACAGAGCATATTATGGTATAGGACGAGTATGGTGGTTTATACATTAAAGTTTTTTAGCTAGAATCGGTAGCGAGGATAGGATACCCACATATTTAGAAACGCATCTCATCTCTTGCATCAACTTATCATTCTTCGTTGTTTATACCGTCATTCTCATCTCTTGCATCAACTTATCATTCTTCGTTGTTTATACCGTCATTCTCATCTCTTGCATCAACTTATCATTCTTCGTTGTTTATACCGTCATTGTGGTCTATCAATACCTATCATGGCAGACTCAACATTATGGACGGGAGATGTTTGGAAGTCAGATGATTGGACGGAAGAACAAAAGGCAGAGGCAAGAAATAAGATAGTTTCTTCTCAAACAACAAATGCTACTACAGGAGCAGCATATCAAGAGTTTCGAAAGAATGCATCATCTAATTGGAGTTCATTTTACGAACAGAATAAAACAAACTTCTTCAAGGATCGACATTATTTGCACAAAGCCTTCCCGAATGAGTTTGGTTGGTTATATGCTTCTGTGAAATCCGATAATGACAGTGGAGATAATAAATCGGATGTTGTACAGAATGTAGAAGAAGATACCAATACACTACTACAACCACCTGATCAAGATGATCTTCATATAGTTGAGATTGGTTCGGGAGTCGGAAATGCCGTCTTACCTTTATTAGAACAACATACAGTACTCGTGCAACACCAAAAAGATACACAAATACCACAATTGCACATTCATTGTCTAGATTTTGCTCCATCTGCAATCAAGTTACTTAAAGAAGATGAGCGATTTCAATTAGCTGCTAAAGATAGTAGAGCTACGGGACATGTATATGATTTATCTGCAATGCATCCATCTACAATACACTTTGGTAATCAGCAACAGCAAACATCAGAGTCGCAACAACAGGTGCTTTCCAACTCAGCCGACGTGGCTATACTTCTTTTCTGTCTATCGGCAATCGGGCCTCATCCTAGTCCGTCACTAAGTCGAGCTGCAAAGCATGTGATTGATATGCTCAAGCCTGGTGGTGTATTAGTATTTAGAGATTACGGTAGACTTGATGAAGCACAGCTCAAGTTAGGGAAGGAAGCAGATAAACAACTAGGAGATAACTTCTACCGCAAAGGTGATGGAACAGGGTGTTATTACTTCTCGTTAGATGATTTGCGAGAGCTATTTGTCAATCAAAATGATACAGATGACAAGCTGGAATGTTTGGAACTTGACTACATACAACGAGTATATAGAAATAGAGGAGATAATACCGAGAGAAGAAGAGTGTGGGTACAAGGAAGATTTCGCAAGCCGGCCGTGTCTAAAAGAGAAGAAAATAAGTGTATATCAGCTGCTCATTGTGATGCCAAGTTGAAACAATACATTGATGATTCAGTATCAAAATGGAATGATCACTACAGAAATCTTTCAACAGAGTCAACTTTATCACTGCCCTCGAACTTATTCAATGCTTTTCCTGAGGAGTTGAGCCCATGGAAGTCATGGCAACAATCAAGTAGCAAAAAAGGGAAGCGTAAATCGCAGCAAGTACAGCCTCTTGAACAGAGCAGCTCATCAGACATTACAATCATAGATGCAGGTTGTGGTATTGGCAACGATACAATACTGAATCTTATTGAAAGACAACAACAGCTGTGTCATGAGAACAAAGATAATGATGCTACAGCTATGCAGCTACCTACACTTCATGTCCACTTCCTTGATGCATCTAATGAAGCGATACAAAGATTGCATAAGGATTCAAGATATCAATATGCAACAAGTGGCGGCGATAATACAGCTACAGCCGCAAACATTACATCACAAGTATACAATCTCGCTTCAACACTAACAACTTGTACTCTGTCAGAACAATCTGCAGACTTAGTGTTACTTCTATTCACACTCTCTGCTATTGGTCCATATCACTCACAAGACCTTGTCAATGCAGTACGAAATGCTTCCACCCTACTTAAACCTGGTGGAGTTGTACTCTTTCGAGATTTTGGGCGTTATGATTACGATCAATTGATATTAAACTCAGTAGTTAATGCTCAGCTTTGTGACAACTTCTATGTACGAGGGTTGGATGATAGCAATTCAACCATCAAAGGTACATGCTGCTACTTTTTTGAACTAGAAGAAGTTAGATCTCTATTCACAAATGCAGGGTTGGAGGTGATACAACTCGAGTATATCACTCGCACATATAAGAATAAGAAAGATGGAACCTCGCATAAGCGCATTTGGGTTCAGGGTAGGTTTAAGAAGAGATAGAGCTAAGAACATTAACATATGGTCTATAATCTCATGTATAGGAGAAACCAATGCCTTGACACCTGATAAGATGCTTTCCCATGATACTGCCTTCACCGTATCCCTCTTTCTTGTGTTCATTGCAATCTTGAGAGTCTCCGTCTAATCTATGTACATCGAATTTGCAATTAGTCATTTGCTCTGCAACATGCATTGCAGTTTGTGTATGAAGTGTTAGTTCTCCCACAAGGACTTGACTCTCCCCATTAGCAAGGGCCATGAACGGAATTAGCTGATCAGACATCCACTTATCAACGACTCCACCGCTAGCAATACATTCAACAAGCTCCTTGGCGACATCACTTCCAGTTTCATTTGGATTGACTTTACGATCACCTAAACCTGATGCTGCTAGTGCAGGACAAGGTAAAGTTTGGTATGTTTGATTCATTGGTTGTGCAATTATTATGATTCCAGACCCCGAACCAAGACAGTCTGTGACATGAGATACTTCAATATTGGCATTGATTATGCTCTTTGAGATCCCTTGGAGGTTACTACCAACATCTCGGAACCGCTGTCTAAAGTTTATATCTTCTCTCCATGATTGTTTCAATTGCTTCATTGCCCCTGCTACCATTTTGTCAGCTACCCATCTAGGAGCATTACCGGCATGAAACACTTTAATTTTGACTGATATTATTGGTAAACATCTTGACAATTGTATATCAGAAAAGGCTGTTGAGCTATTATTATTACTACCAAATGTGAAATCATTTGTTATTGGATTGTACAGATTGATCTTCACGACTCCCCCGCCTTTTGGGTAATATCCTCTTTTAAAAATTGATATATCTAATGGTGGATGCTCTGTTGACGAAGAGAAACTATTACTCCTTTGTTGAAAGTATGCATTTATAAAGGGTGCAAATACATCGGTAATGTAATCAATCTGAGGTGCATTTGATGCATTAGTGCCTCCATGTAGCTCAATAGTTGTCGGGTTGGAGTTATTCTTCTCTCCTCTCATTGCATTTACTAATCCGGGAAGAAACGAAGCTTGGAACAGTAAAGCAATTGATCCAGCGGTCCCTGTATCAGCAATGAATGCTGCATTTGTTGTGTCCTCCTTACTCTCACTATTGTCGACTTTGACTTTCTTGTTTGGGGATGTATCATCAACACACATACTACTATCTTCTTGACTACTCTCTTGTTTGTAGTCATATGATATACGTTGTGCACCAATCTCAGCATCAACCAACTCGCCACAACCCTTTTCAATACTATTACCAATATCTACAGCCAACTTTATTCCAGCTAAATGCTGTGGCCGAATACCTGGAGACTTCAGACGATTTGCACGTATGTTAGATATCTTAACTGACTTCTTTAGAAGAACTGCATAAGAGATTGCATTACGGAGGATCTGACCACCCCCCTCCTTATAACTTCCATCAATTTCTATTGGTTGTTGACTTGATGATATATCCATCATATTATAATTATGAAAAGATATTTCTCTACTCTCATAAAATGACATGATAGTTAAAATCTTTGGACAATACCACCGATCTCTGGAGATATGTGGTACTATTGTAGACAGATATAGAGCAAATGTTAACCCCAGCGAACACCAATTAGCAACTCTCCTACAATGCAATGGCAGACGTTGGCACCGGAACGGGGGGAGAGGAAAGGATACCGAGATAGAAAATATCATATCTTTTGATGTTGAGGTTATGTATGATGGCGTCTATTGATAGGGGATGGCATAGAGAATTTGCAGGCGTATATCTACGCACTATTGCTTATAGTTTTGTAGTTGACCATGAGAAAGATTGGTAAGCAGCATACTTTTTTTTCGTGTTGTCATTTGTTGATGGATGATGTCTTGATGTCTCGACTTGTAGATCGAATCCTATTGTTTTGTTCCTCTATCACCTTTGGATTATATTATTATTAGTGCTTGACCCCTAGATCAGTGCCTCCGAGCATCCACTAGAGCGGCACACTTGATTGGTACTTTGCTTGATGTTCTTACGCTAAATATTAATTTTTTTATCTCCTCTCTCTAATACCCTATGAATAGGTGAATATTCGGTTCGATATAATACAAGAAGTCATACCAGTGTCATATTTCAACGCCATGGTAGTGTTTGGAAAAGGATATGGCCCTATTGCGTCGCTAATGCATTACTTTGCATACCAAATAGATTCATCTTATTTCCAATATTGAAGGGACTTGAACTAGATATGAAAGTGTCAACATTGTGAGTGCAAGTACATGTCATTTGTAATATGTACAAATTTAAATACATCTAACATTACTTGACTGATAAATGATATCCAACAGAGGCCATACAATATCAATCTTTATAGTATCATTCTTTCTTGTGACTCGAACTACAATGGCATTAAACTGTTATCATGAGGCAAGAGATAATCTATTCAAGATGTTAGCCAATACACGAGAGCTCGTATCGTCAATAGCTATTGCAACAAAGAACGATCAATCACAATCCGCAAAAGAATGGAGGAATGAAGTTGCCTACTACTCGTGTCTTTTACTAAGACTCTGTATGGCGGTATGCGACTACGAAGATGATAAAATTGTGCCATGGAACATAGCAGAGCTGCACGGTAAGATCAAGGTACAGCTTCTCATGAGAAATAGGATAAAAGGTCACAGTGGAAAGTGGGCTCATATTCAAAAAGGATCAGAAGTACAAGAAGTTTACAGAACTCCGATATACATGGCGTTCTATCTTCGATCGGCCATTAGTGATCAGTCAAAGAAACTTGCAGAACCGGTCAACCCACTGAGTATGGTACGATTCAATGCAAAGATTGATGAGTTGATGCAAGGCTATCAAGCACAGATTAGGTTGGTTGGTCTGGGATTTGCTCCATTTCCAGTGGTACAAATTAGCCGTACAATGATGTTTTTGTGGGTCTTCAGTCTTCCTTTGGCAATTGGAAGCTCAGACAATAGTAGTCTTGTAGCACATATCTTTCTGGTATTCTTCATGACATATGCCTTCTTCGGATTAGAGACAATGTCTATGGAACTTGAGAATCCATTTGGTCATGATGAAAATGACTTTGACAACCTTGGACTAGCTCGAGTTGTCTTCGAAGACATTTATGCCATGATTGACATTACCGATGGCTTAGAATGGGCAATGAAGGTACGAGAGAATATTGACGCCGGGATTGTAGACCGTTTGACTGCTACAAATCGAGGAGATATCAAAGAACGTATCTACCCTACTGAAGGCATGCCCTTACTCGATGCTTGAATGTGATACTGTGGAGAGAGAATGTATTGCAATTGTATGTATGATCAATATGTGTGACGATACTGTACACGTATACATGGATATATTGGCTTGGCTTTATGCTGATACCTTCTTTGATAATAAGGTATCAACAAGAGACGCGATGAGAGTGATTAAAGAAGAGTTGTTGTTGTTATGATAATGTAATACTTAACTGTGATAAAGTGTAGCAAGTAGTAGTGTAGAGCTGTCCTTACAACATAGACAGCTTGCAATGGAACTTTCTTGGTAGTGGTCTGGTGAGAGAGAGACATTAACTTTCAACACCAATCTCTCTAACATTTGACCATCAATTATGTCTCCTACCAATATGAACGCCGATGGCGGTACCACCAGTTTTGCACCATCATCTAATCAGCAAGGTCCATCATTTAAATCAGCAGATTATATTAGAACAGCTACACAAAATTATATCTCAAGATCAGCTAAAATTCATGGATCAGAAAATCTCACAATGAAGGGGAAATCTCTCCTACAATCTAATACAATCATACATGGTGAATATGCCAATTCACAAATCTACATTGGTAGATATTGCTATATTGAAGATGGTGTAGTTCTCATGCCATCGGTAGCACCAATTAATATGGACCCATTATTAGAAAATAGATGGTCATTATCAGAAAAAAATAAAAAGATAGATAATGATACACCTCCAATGAATGAAAATGAAAAGGTATTACCAATAGTTATTGGTTCACATACACATATTGGATATAATACACGTATCTATTCGACTAGTATTGGGTCATGTGTACGTATTGGTAATAACTGTGTATTGTCACCACGATCACGAGTACATGATTGTTGTATTATTGAAGATAACTCTATAGTACCAGATGATATGATTATACCTCCCTTTTCAAGATTTAGGGGGAATAAGATTGTCGGTACATTACCGGAATGTACTGGTAGTGAATTTGTTGATTGTTGTGTACAGGATTATCTTAACTTTGTCAAGAATTTGGAAGATTAAGTAGTTTGTGTTTAGAGATGGTTTACCGAGGAATACAAGAAAATATGAGCTATATAAAGACATCCAATAATACCCCTACACAAAGCATTGCAATGGATTATAACATAGGTAAGTTATACTGAAACCGATGAGCAACACATATTTGCCCCATATTTCATACATACTCATATCTTTTTATTTTACGTATGATACTCATATTCATAATATGAATATCATTTTATTTTCTTACATAGGAATGGGGTTTCACATTGCAATAGTATTCTCTCAACAATTATCTCGCTATACCATCTACCGCTTGCTCTTCTATTGCAATAATATACCAAAGATCACCTTCACCGTCTCTTGCATCCTACTCTTTACTTCCTAACAATTGTAACACCGTCATTGGAGACCTAAGTCCGTACACGTTTCCACTTCATATCATAAATCTAAGCCGCTAGAATAAACAACAATGAGTAGTGATACACCGACATTGGGAGACGGATTAGTACATCTATCATTGGAAATTGATGATAAGACAAAGTCAATTGAGCTTCTACAGCAATTAATAGAGGACTCTACAATCAGACACGCTCAAGAACTAGCATCATATCAAAATGAGCAAAGTAAATTCCTGGAAAAGTTCATCAAGGAATCTAAACATGCACAGGCAAAGATGTCTGACACTACCAAGGCATTGAATGATAGAAAGAATGCTCTTGATGCCCAACTAAACGACCTCTTACTAAAGAAGAAGGAAGTAGAAGCCACAAAGAAGGAAAATCTTGATGCGGTCAGGAGAGAGATTGAAGAGACCAAAGAGGCAGCACACAAAGCCTACAAACTTGAAAGAAGTCAACGAGAGAAAGCATGGTTAGAAAGACGAACAGAAGAGATACAAAAACTAACGTGGAAGGGCATTCAACCAAATATAGAACGTCTCCAAAGAAAACACGCAGAGCAATGCGAGGAGATTGAGGCAAAAACACAATTTGCCAAACAAAAGTTAGAGCTACAATGCGATAATGAATTAGCAGACAGAATCTACGCTTACCAACAAGAGCAGGAACAAAAAAATACTAGCCTTGCAAAGCAAAAAGAGCTTTCTGATATGATAAAGAAGGAGCTGGAAAGTCCGCGTTAGTATTGTTTTATGGTGTGAATTCATGTGTCATATGAAATTTGAGTGCTTCATTTGGCCTTCATGTATCTTCATTTGATTGCCTTTGGAAGCCGTACGTACTAACATATGTTATAATCATTTCTGACGCGCTCTTCCAGGAAGAACACAACCGCAATTTGGCTGAGCTCAAATCAAAGCTTATACAGGAAGAAGAGCAATCAAAGCAGTTACACGCTCTTGAATTAGAGACATTGGCGAAAGACCTATGTGTCAAGTTGTCAAAGATCAAAACTTCAAAGATTAACCATCTTTCCCAACAACAACAGGAAAAGAAGGACAAGCAGCGTGAACTTGAGTCGAAATTAGATCAGCTAGAGAAAGATAGTATTATCTCCAAAACCAAATGGGAGGAAGATTGGCAAAAAGGATCTGCACTTCGGGTTGAAGAGCAAACAAAACAAATTCATGCAGATCTGTTACAATGGAGGAAACAAGAGTTGGATAAATTGATTCGACAGAGCGTCCTTGATGATCAAAAAACAACTTGTATCGATATGTCTGACAGTAGAATAGCCGAGTTGAAGGAGTCACACAGGACTAATGTTGTGCAGTTGAATGAGAGCATTGATAAGCAACATGCTACAAACGAAGGTATCAAGAAGAAGCTTGTAAGTTTAGCCAAGAGACGGTCAAAACTAGAAGCCAGTATAGATGAAATTGGAGAGATGGACACTGCAGTAGAAGACAAGCTCTCTGACATTACAAACAAATACAACAGAACCAAAAAACAACATGAGATGAGATTGAAAGAAGTGAATTGTGGTATCGATAAGAGTATTCAATCGATCAAGAGAAAGCAGAATGATGTAGAAGAAGAAATTGACAACTTTAAAGAAAACAGTAAAAAGGAGCTTCAGTAAGTCCTTTTTGTCAATCTTCTTTGGCAATTCATGTTCACATTTTTTATGCTCACATTGAATGCTTTGATCTATAATTTGATAGAGAGCACAACAAGAAGAAAGAAGAAATCATGCAAAGTCATGAAGCACAGCTTGAAGAGCTGTCATCAGATGCTACCGAGTCTGCTGTTCGAATACATGCCCAGATAGACAAGGTACAGAATCAGATTAGAGAGAAGGAGTTATATCTTGCCAAAGCTCAAGAGCTGCTATCAACCAGATACAAGGTAGCCAAGTAATCATAAAGTGCGTGTATGATATAAAGTAACAATTATGTAATATTATGTTTAGACCTACTCTACCTTTCTCTTAACTCGATCCTGATTTAACTTTCTCTAAAAACTTAGAACAGTAGGACTTGTCTCTGTGAGATTGTAGTGATGTACTGATCAGCCTCTTCATCATTATCACAACCTCTTTGTTTCCATCTGCACCACCAGAATACATTTCAACAAACACGGACAAGGTGTTGAATACGCTTTCTTGAATGCCTTTGTCTGGATCATCTAGCTGAATCAAGAGACTTGATAATATGTTTTCAATTGTTGATAACTCAAGATCAAGCGATGATTGTGAATTGGAAGCAAGTTTGATAAAAGCTTCAAGAGCTGAACAAGCTGCAATTCGTGCAGGATTATGACTATCATCTAGTGATTCCAATAGACGAGGGCGTAGAGTGTCAAATACTCGTTTGTTGGTCTTACATATCTGAGAGAAGATCTCATCAGAGACCTGATTTAACACCATGGAAAGGCAAACACAAGATAGCTCACGGGTAGTAGACTCCGAGTCTTCAACGTTCGAACTAAGAACTGGAATTAGATGAGAAATCATTTCTGGACGGAGCATACCAGTGCATCCATCTTGGTTTGTATTGCAATGATGTCTCAAGAGAGAATATAGTGTAGCCACGGCAATCTTTCGTAATACTGACGCCATAGCTCCAGCCTTCCAAACAAGATTTGGGATAACGATTGATAGGAGAGAATCCGTGGTAAATTGTGCAGCAAGTGCAGAGCTTACGGCTGAGAACTCGCCCTGTTCATGCAAATGAAAACCTCCATTAGTTAGAGAGAAACTCTGATCCGAGAGAATTGTCTGTAGTAATGCCAATAACGAGATTCGAAGTGAGTATTCTTCGGTCAGGTCATCTTTTGTTGCAGTTGAGTCTTCCATTGTCAGCACTTGTGCACCACTACCATCATTACTCTCTTCATTCTTCTTGGGAATATTAGACAAATGACTAATAAAGAAGGGAGCTACCAGGCCAAAGTTATTCCCGACAGTCGATCCTTTACAATGCCGTAACAAAGCATCCATTGCTAAAAAGGAAGGGTCCGATTGCTTCCAAGGGAACTCATGATCAGCTATAATTTTTGGAAGAATCGTCCTAAAATGTACATCCAATAGTGTTTCATCGTTGGTATTTTGGCCCAACAAAGTGGAAGAGAATGTATCAAGAATGTTGATGGCAGTGGAACTCAAGCCGTATTGCTCTGGACAACTCAAAAGATATGTAAAGCTAATCAAAGCATTCATGATTGAATCTTCAGTCAGCTCTAGTTTGTCATGAAGCTGTTCTGTACACTGAACAAATGACTTGCATGCATCTAATAGAGCCCATGCCAATGATGAATTCGTTGCCACATTATTGATGATTGTAGTGAGACAAAGTAATGAGCTAATAGTCGTCGCTGTTTTGGTTGAAGTAAAAAACCAATTTGGTGTTGGTATGTCCAATGTTGAATCAATTTCATTTAGAATCAAGGTTGAATCCTCAGTACACAGAGATCCCTTCATCATGCAATCGAGTATCAATAGAATGGAAGTCATTTGACGTGGAGATGATTGTGTTATGGTTGTACTCTCTTCTGATGAGTCTGTATCGTCAACCACCAAGGAAGTACTCTCTTCGCTGCAAGATTTGACGGATGAGACTACTTCGAGGGCAACAATCGATCCATGATTATTAGCGCCAAGAATACGGCAGCATGACAATGCAGCCTCTAGTACCTCCTTCTCTTCACTAAATATATTATCAGACAACGTATCGATAATGGAATTCATCATGTCAAACGATGGCTCACTTTTATCCATCAGTGGGATGGCAATACTGAGGATAACTTGTAGCGCACCCAGAGAGCGTACTCGACTCTGACTAGAAGTCCAAGATTCTGAACATGAAGCGAGTGCTCGTTCTACCATTGGTTGAAAATAGGCACAAAGGATATTCCACGATGTATTTTCTTCTTGTTCACTACCGTGACTACTACTTTGTACACTAGTAGTCAACTGCTGAGTTGCCAATGTACGAACTTGATCTACATTTCCAGAGGATATACACATGAGTAATAATGTCAAAATATGAGCTTCTACAATGGATGTCAAATCAATTGTAGACTCTTTACATGTCTGTTTATCATCAACGTTGGGATTGTACCTCCAATCAAGCTTACTAGCTACATTTCCAAGAGCTTTCAAAACAGAAATTTGGACTGACGAAGATGAATCAATCTTTAGTAATTCCTCCCAACCGGGTAGAAGAGTATCATTCAATATTTGTTCCATTGTTGTAGAATGACTGCCATAGTTTGAAAGATGGTCGGGTACATAACTTGATATTTGTGCATCATCACTAGATGACGAAGAATTACCTTTTGGGCAGCATGTAACAATGGCAGCACTGGCATCAACTCCCTTACACCTTGTCTTTGCATGCCGATGACGAAATAAACACTTCTTTGATATCATATTAGTATCCGTAGATAGTTGGTTACTTGCACCACAAGTATCATCCACTCTTCCAGTCAATGGAACTAATAAACTAATAGCATTCATCCGTACAGCCAAAGGACATAGTTTTGATAACACTTCCACTAACTTGCACGCAGCCCGTTGTACTTCTGGATATGGATCATTGATGGTAGATTTTGATAATGTTTGGCATGTACTAGACGATGCATTGAGTATTTTCTTATTATTTGATTCAACTAAATCAATATTACATTTGTTTGTTGTGGTATTTGTGCTAATAGAAGCCAAGCAATATCCTCCCAAATCCAACATTAATTCTACTAGTAGTAATCTAATATGTTCAGATGATTCCACTGGATCTGATGTTTCACAAGTTTGAAACTTACTACCTTCACTAGTATTGGATACTAATTGACATTTTGACATACGTCTTTGGAATGCTTGGGAGCATTGATAAAACAAGTTTGTTAGAGTAATTTGCATTACCCCATCTTCTTGCTGTTGCAAACAGTTGCCAACTTGTTGGTTTTCTGTAGTACTGCTACCAAAACCTTGTTGAAATACCATTCTTAATATATCAACACTGCTCTCACGATGACCCTCTGTAGAAAAATCATCATCATTGTTGATGAGAGATAACAATGTTAGTACTGTTGGTGATATTGATGAACAGCTGTCATTTTTATCATCGTCGCAACTATCAGTAATATCGTCGCCTACGCATAATAATAATTGCAAACATTCATCATTTGATAAATTTGGTAGTATTTCCTTCTTCCATTGATTTAATATCCGTGTACATGTTCGTCGTCCACTGACTTGATTGGCTGTATTAGACATGGCTTGTTGCAACTCAAGAATGAGTGATGTTGTTGTATGTTTCGTCATTTTTCTTTGTTGTATTGTATTGCAGCTACAATGCCGCGCCGCCGATGGATAATACTACGTAAATATACAACTCCTACACCTATGAAAGCCTGCAAATCACCTCCCTATATAGAATAGTATGCCGAAGCCAATGAACTAGGATTGCCTAACATCAAAGTACTAGAAAATTAAGATCGTTTTATCGCCATTTCATTTCATATCCCAAACTCTGATTTCTAACTTCTGACTACTGATGACGATGTGAGAGAGAAGTTCTATGTTATCGAATAAGCACGTCTCATAGGAAGCAGCAGCATAGAGCAGCATCATATCACCATAGCATAAGACTTATCGGTGGTGTTTGTGTCTTATCAGAGTAATTTAGAGAGTAGATAGTAAATACATAGGAAGCAGCAGCATCATATTATCATAGCACAGAAGAATCGGCCGCGTTTGTGTCTTATCAGAGTAATTCAGAGAGTGGATATAGCAAATACAAAGTACTTGATTATATTATCATGTGTAGTACTGTTACGTCGCCTTCTTCCACTCATGTTGCAATTGATATAGAAGAGAATAATAACCAAGAAGATAATGATGACAGAGTTAAATTAGGAATTGGTAATACTACAAAGGCCTTACCATCATTAAGAGAAGTACCATTGGTTGAATTGTCATTAAACTCAATAACATATGCACCTTCAACGCGATCGAGTGGAGGTACAAACTCTAAACTCAAACAAAAACGAACAACTGTTCTATCTAATGTCACCACAAGTATATCTCCGAACACACTCTCTGCGTGGATGGGTCCAAGCGGATGCGGAAAGACCTCGTTAGTTAGTGTAGCCGCTGGTTTAATTGATACAAATAATGATTTAATAGAATCTTCTAGTATACTAATCAACGGAGAGAAAGGAAACTTACCGAAGAGATTGGTCGGAGTTGTTTGGCAGGATGATTTACTATTATCAAATCTTACCGTGAAGGAAACTGTTAGATTTGCAGCAAGGTTAAAAACTCCAAAGCATATCACAAACAATGAGGTTGAAATGTTAGTAGACACCACGTTATTGAAGTTAGGATTAACTCATGTTCAAGACAGTTTGATCGGTATGCCTGGTGGTAGCGGTAAAAGTCGTGGTATATCTGGAGGAGAGCGTAAAAGAGTGGCAGTAGCTGTTGAATTAGTTGCTCGTCCTTCCATCTTGATATTAGATGAACCAACTTCTGGACTGGATGCCTCAACGGCTCATCAGCTTATGGTTACATTAAAGTCATTAGCGGAGTTAGGACATTCAATTGCAGTAGTTATACATCAACCGAGAACAAGCATCTTCAACATGTTTGATAATCTTCTCTTATTGAGCAAGGGTAAGGTAGTCTATGAAGGAGAGCCATCTGGTGCGAGACAGTTTTTAGAATCGTGCCCTGAAGTAGGAACTCTTCCAGCCGAGACTGGTTTGGCAGATTGGATTATGGATGTAATCAATGATGATGAAAAGAAAGATGGTACTCTACCTTCAACATGGAAAGAGCACTGTTTAAAACAACAACAAGTCAGTGGACGACGAACATGTACACGGATATTAAATCAATGGAAGAAGGAAATACT
>Ga0214478_100858_pt1 | contig 16823 bp, 12 predicted proteins | sample M1_20Mar14CPVII9_2_FD_178001 | JGI IMG/M metagenome (GOLD analysis project Ga0214478, IMG submission 178001) | Marine eukaryotic communities from Monterey Bay, California, United States - M1_20Mar14CPVII9sort6BwellD7 | ecosystem: Environmental > Aquatic > Marine > Unclassified | place: USA...
CATCGTCATCCCCATTGTCCTTGTCATTATGATGACTTACAGTATGTATGTACTTGCTCAAGAGATTAAGAATAATATCATGTCGGCTGAAACGTATGAGCGTGAGAAGGTTGCATGCTGCTGTTAAATTGGGGATGGATAGATGGGGGACGGTTTAAGGGAGATGTGGGGGATGGGGTGAAGGGGAGATGGTATGAAGAATGAGGGGAGATGTTTGTTGTGGAGGAGATGTTATGGAGGATTATTAAAAGAGAAGATATGGAAGTTATTTGGCAGGGCGGGGGGTGTGAATGAGAGATGTATAGAGTTAAGAAACAATAACCAGTAATCATTAAGTTTAAAAGTTCCCCTGAACACACACCTAATATCTACGACAATCAATGTCTAATCAATCAGCCATTCGTCTTCGCTTCCTTTTCTTCTTATTGCTACTACTGTTTGACATGTTGCACAACCCAGAAAAGATATCCATTTGTGTTCGGCCATCTTTTGATTCTTCAGATTGTAAGGTCTTTAGACGAGCAAAAAGTTGTTCAGTTTCATGTGCATGGCAGGGAGTGCATAACGTACGTAAGTTGTCTAATCCACTCCCCCCACCACCCTCGGCAACTGCAACTTTGTGATCGGCTTGCCACAGATCATGCTCTTGAGGATCTGCTAACAATCGATCGGTACTCTTACACTTCCGAGGGAGCTTCCATTTGGCATTGAGTAAGCAATTAAGACGCTCTGCTGGTTGGAGTGCTTGTAATTTAACAAATAGAGAATGTGCATCAACACCGCACAATTGGCAGACTCCTTTCTCTAGTGCAAAGAGTTGTTCTCTTATTCGAGTGGAAGAGTACATTCCTCCTCTTCTGAGTCGTCCAGTTTCAGCACACTTATATGAACAATAATGAGCTCCATTCGAACAAAGAAAAGGACCACCGCACCATACACAGGCCTGGCCATTTAGCACGGCCATGTCCTCTTTGGTTGCACAATTGTTCAGTTGATTTGTAATTGCCCTCTCTTTAGCACCTCCTTCGTATCGATCTTTACTACCGGAGATTGTTGATACTACTAGACTTGCCGCGGTTTGTTTCAAGGATGATGATGAGATTGCCTTGTCTGATTCCTTAACAACCTTCTTTTCAACCTCCCGGAGTCCGAGATAATGTCGTACAAACTGTTTCAACTCCTTACACATACGATGTACACTATCTTGATATGAAACAGAAGGTGGTAGCATTGAACTATCATCCAGTACTGCTAAAACTTGCTCAACTGCCGTATCGTCAAATGAAACATCGTTTCCAAATGGAGTACTTGAGCTGTTGGCTTTTCTTTGTAAATGAATCTCCTCTAGTTGTTCTGCACTCTCCTTTGTCAAAACTTGTGATATGTCAAAATTGACATGCAATGGCTCTCCTAACATATGAAGAGCGATTCTGCCGCTGTTTCTTGATACTGAAAATGATAACAAGTTTGATGGCGTCGTTGTGTCTGATTGGCATGGCTTTAGTTGGAGCTTAGACGACGACTTTCTTGTATTGATCGGACTTGATAAGTCAATGGGAGATTGTGATATCTTTGTACTTTGAGTGGCAGCCGCATCAATAGCTGCCAAGTCTTCTGACGTCCAATCTTCATCGTCACCAAACTCGTACTCATCGTGTACTCTCTTTAAGCTCTGCGGCTTGGTATTGTTGACGCACTCCCTCTCGTTTGATTTAACTAGTTTTGCCTCTTGACAAATATCACAGTGTGTTGCACTGTTGTTATTGAGATATGTACACTTTGAACAAGACCAATCAGCTGATTCTCCTTGATCTTCCGAAGAGGGCCGTGGTGTATTGCACATTGTACATGCAGTGACGTCGGCCTCATTTTCAAATGTACATACATGGCAAACAAGCACTGCCGGTGACGTTGATTTGTTGGGGGGCTGTTTCTTCCTTGCTTGGATATCATCGTCATCATCTTCTAACAGTGAAATAGTTGCGGCAACACTTGGTGCTGGACTGAGTTTACGATCAGTATCGTCGTCCAATAATGAAATACATTCAGTTGACTTTGACATTGTTGATACCTTTTCCTTACCAACCGAAGGAGGCTTCTTTGTCGTCTTCGCCTTATTGAAGAATGATTGGATTGACCCTTTGACAACTGGACCTCCTTTCTTTTGTTTTCTTGCCGATGATACTTTAGAGCTGGCAAAGAAGGTAGTGAGCTCTTCTTCCACAGAAGCTCCATTTCCACTGGATGATTCAGTCTTTTTGCTAGACATATCCTGTTCAACAGCATTCAACTTGGTTCTCGCACCATCAACCACAGCTCCTAAGTTGCCGACCTTTCGGCTTAGCATATTCCAGAGTGTCATGTCCACTGATACGTCTTCGTCCTTACATATGCAGTACATTACACTAACACAATTTGCTTGTCCAATACGATGGCATCTAAAAGAAGGTTTCAAAGTTAGTCGTCATGACTTATTATTGTGCATTTAGAGATCCATACAGACACAGAAACTTACCTATCCTCCGCTTGTGCTAAGACTCCTGGAGTCCAATGTAGTTCTGCAAAAACAATATTACTGGCAGCGGTGAGAGTCAAACCCACTCCAGCCGCAGTCATAGAAAGTAGAGATAACCTCACATGCTTGTTGGTTTGGAACTTCTTTACTCGTTGAGCACGCTCAGCAGGTGGTACCGATCCATCTATTCTCATCATTCCCAATTTACCCTTGTATCTCTTTGATATTGTTGATTCTATATAATCTAAAACTTCCTTATGATGAGCAAATACTACCAGTTTTTGTGTAGAGTCTGATCCTTCTAACCAATCAATAATATATTCCGTTGTAGATGGCGCCTTTGCAATCCCACTCGCTTGATAGGCTTGCATGAGAAGTTTACGTGCCTCCCAGTTAGCAGAATTAGCAACATCATCGGCATCAAAGTCTGTAATCTCTGACACAGCCTGTCTAGCGTTACCAAGTTGTATTAGTGTATCACGACTTTCTCTCTCCTTGTCTTTATCTGATATAGTCACCGGGACTATAGAACGCTGCTTTGCTGGCAAATCTTGTAATACATCACTTTTTAATCTCCGTATCATGAGAGTCTTTAAACATTTGTGTAATTCACTAGCATTGGAAACACCCTTGACATCCCACCCGAATCTCGTTCGTCGGGCGTTACAAAATCGTTTCGTATATTCAGTATAAGTCATTCGTTTACCAATATCTCCAAACATTACTCCCTTTGAATCTAATGCGTTTAGCTGCGGCCAAAGCTCAACTGGTCGATTTAAGGCTGGTGTACCAGATAACAAAACTAATCTTTTTGAGCTTTGAAGTAATGGTAATGCTAATTGACACCTTTGTGACGATCCCTGCTTTAAATTATGTGATTCATCAGCAATGATACATTCAAATTCACAATCTCGTAATGTATTGGCAATTTGATATCGTGTTTGTAGTAGTGAATAGGTTACAATAACAATTTGTATTGGACATTTCTTTGTTTGTTGTTCAGTACCATCCTTTTTGCTCTTATATTGTTTCTCTCTCCACCTATGTATCTGTCTAGCAAAGTGTACATCATCTTTACCTCTAACTACATGTATTGATTGGGATGATATCCATGGACAAAACTTTTCAATCTCTGCCGGCCTAATGAATGTGGATTAGACATAAAGTTATGCTGCAATAAAAAAGGACACATAATATGCACACTAACATAAGCCACAACATACACGTACCAAGTATACCGCAAAGATGCGGGACATAGAATAAGAAGAGGCCATTCATTTTGTTGATATGCTAACATGATGGCAAGGGAAGTTAATGTTTTCCTGTGTGTAAAATTAAGTGCACATGATGTGAATGTGAGCAAACTTGTATTGCAATTATAACATAACATATATAGCACACATCATCAAGCTATAACATATCAATAAACGTACCCCAATCCCATCTCATCACCAAGCAATATCCGTCCAGTGCCTGCACCTGCAACCTGTTTTATATGAGACGGTGCACCTTCATAATAATTTCTCTTTGACTTTGAGTGAGCTGCTGATTTGTCTTCTTCTGTATTACCATATACTGCAAATTCAAATGCCGACCGCTGGAAGGGACGGAGCTTTGATAATAGTGTATCGAGGTGTGGTGATTGTGCCGACATATTGATCACAGGCTGCCGCTAAAATGCACACTGCACAACTAACTACTCTATTGCAAGAACAGCGTACTTCATAATTTGTACTCCTTAATATTGGAAAAATTACCGTACTGTACGATTTTTCAATGTTATTGTCAAATTATCATACAATAATGTACCATATAGATATATAATATTGCGTACTTCCTCTCTAGACCCTATAATATAGTACTCACGATGGCATCCAATGATAGCGCTATCAGACGAGATTTAAATGAAATAGATGACATATTTAGCAGCATTAATATCGTACCTTTTGCAAAGCGATTATACGAGTCAATAAAGAAAGACAAAAAGGCTACAACTACAACAGCAGCCAAGCCTGCGGATCCAGTCAAATCAGAAGAAGCCTGCCCTATCGTGCCTGTTGCTACTGCTACGGTTGCTAAAAGTTCCCAATAAATCGTCCCTACTACCGTCAAGAACACCCCAACAAAAACAACAACACAATATAATAATACTAGTATCGGAGGTATAGTTAGTTTGGCTTATATTATAATAAAGTTTGAGTTTTATTGTTCGGTACTACATCAGAGACATCACAATTACCCCACATAAGTATATACGCTGTACGATTATTGGTATTATTGAGAGATATTGATTAACATACATTTATTAGTGGTATATCATTATAGTATTAGCTTAGTATATAAGATGGTATCATTAGAATTAGAGGCACGGCTAGATAACTTACTCTCCACTGCCCAAGCAGAAACGGCAGATATTGATCTCTTTTCACCAATCAATCTCACAGAAAGAGAAGAGTGCCCGTTATGTCTAATTCCACTTCCTTTCGATGAGAGTGAAACTATATTTATGAGGTGTTGCGGGAAAACTATATGCAAAGGATGTGTCTTCAAACAACTAAATATAAAAGTAGAAAATGGATTGCAAACGATAGACGATTATAAGTGTCCTTTCTGCCAACAACAAGCACCCAATAACGATATAAAAGCATTGAAGAGATTAATGAAGAAGAATAATCCTCGTGCATTTAGTCTAATGGCCGCTAAATATAAAACCGGGGAAGAAGAGCTGTTTCAAAGTGATACAAGAGCCCTTGAAATGGCTATTCGTGCTGCAGAGCTTGGTCATGCCGAGGCATTTGTTCAAATTGGAATATCTTACCAGCTTGGTATGGCAGTGAGAGTAGATGAGTCAAAAGCATTGGAATTTTATGAAGTGGGTGCAAAGAAAGGATCATTATCAGCTTGTTGGTGCCGACTTTCATAGTAGAAATGGTAATACTCAAATTGTTATCAATCATTCAAGGACAGTTGCAAGTGCAGGCCACCAAGAAGCATGGATGACTTGATGAAGCATTACAAAGACAATTTAATATCAAAAGAGGACCTGACACAAACCCTCCATGCATATCAGACGTCAAGTAGTGAGATGAAAAGTACAAACCGAGATGATGAACGAGCATTCAATTCTGCACACCCTCGTTAGACTCATCTTACAAGGAAAAACCGTGAAGTGGCAGCAAGATATGAAAGGAAGAAAAGATCGAGATAACATTGACCTCTTTGCACCAATAACGGCAAGAGAAAAGTGCCCTATATGTCTCATCCCAAGTAAGGATGTGTTTACAAACATATAAGGACCAAATTAAAGAAGGTAGGCAATCACAAATGTGCTTTCTGTTGCCAGCCAATTATAACAGATACCAAGGGTAATATCAAAGCCATGAAAAAGTTGATAAAAAGTAATAACGGAAAGGCTTTCATGACAATGGGACGCGAGTATAGTATGGAATCAATTCACTTAGTGAATTTAATAACAAAGGAGGACCTGGCACAAATTCTCCGTGATTTCCAGGCTTCCAGGGATGAAGTGAAGAGTAAAGATAGAGATGAAGCTCTTTCCTCTCGTGGGGAGTAAATAGTTGAGATTAATGCATATGTCAGACATTGACAGGGTAATCTATCTCTATTAGCATTAGTCCTACATATACCTATTATCATACATTAGTCATCAATCAATTCTTTCATATATTCGTAACTTCTCGGGATTAAGCACAGGCACATTCACAAGCTTCCTGTGCTGTCCTGCCATCATCACCAACTCTAGTACAACGTGAATTCTTCTTGGCAGCCCAGGAACAACTCTTCTTCTTACCTTTTCTGTTAGTGTAACGCCAATTGGGATCATCAACGCAGGCGGCTTGGGTAGTAGTTGTTGTCATGGCCTGAGTAGTTGTGGCTTGAGTTGTGGCCACGGTCGTGATAATCACCGGAGCTTTACTAGGTGAGGATGACGGGCTATCAGTTGGAGCCTTCGAAGGCGATACAGAGGGCGAAACTGATGGCCCTTTACTAGGTGCCTTAGATGGTGATAGGCTGGGCGATTTCGAAGGAGATGATGTTGGATTGGTAGTCGTCTGAGGTAAATCGCCATACAAGTCTCTACAGAAGCTCATGATAGCTACACTCAACTTATCTGCAAAGTCAGCATGTACCTCATCCCGAACTGAACTCTCAGCCCATCGAATACATCGAGGTAGCTCGGCTTGTACTGAATTGAAATGATCACCTGATAAGTTCACCCAATCCATTCGTTCATGTCTTTCAACATCGTATCCACCACTAAAGTAATGACATTCTCCATCTGTATCAAATGTTTCACAATAGTTGATATCACTTGCCAATGCCTTGGGTGATGGAAACTCCTGAGATGGTGTACCATGACCACACATTGCATCACTTGATACTAATCCACTACCGATTAGTTCAGTCACTCTTGCCCCTAAAGATCTCGGCCCTCGAACGAGACATTCATATCCCGTATCTTCATTGTTATTAATCCATCGTCCATGTGTCATAGTACCAATAGTTCCAGTAGACCGTGTATCAAGTGGGCAATACTGATTAGGATCGAGGGACTCATCGGAGAATCGATATCCCCATTGAATCAATGAAGATCCATCACCTGGTATCCAATCATAACCCGCATATCCGTGCATATCAAACAAGAGTGCTTTAACTCCAGTTCGTGTTGATACTGACCCAGCAGTTGTTGTTTCTGTGGTGGTACCAAAAAAATTTGATAATTGTATTTGTGCATTATTAATTTGTGTATGAAAAGCAGTCCATGCATCAACGGCGATAGGATGTTCTTGTGCAGCCTCGAATACTTCCCGATTGGCATCTAGCTTACTACGATGTAAATGATTGATAACTAGGAATGGTACCTTGCAATAGTTTGTTATGTACTTCTCTTGAACTAGCTATATAGTTTTGTGCATATGATATGAGCAAAATTGCAAATGTAAGATGATAATCTATGCGCAAAAGGAGATATGCACAATCTAGACTAATCTAGACATATCGCTCGAGAGTTTTTTGTGCATATGATATGAGCAAAATTGCAAATCCTCATACCACCATCGTATCTCTTCACTTACCTCAGATATTTCCTTTGTATAACTATCCTTTGACGTCTTACAACCACTTGTTGGACAATAGTCCGATGATCCACTCGTTTCACGGTCTGGGATGTAAGTTGGTTTCATATCGCCGCCGTGAGGTGCAGTAATGACCAAATCGGCGGCATTTGCCATATCGCTCGGTCCTCGTAACTCAATAAGCACGTCATCTACACCATTATTATTGTATGTAAATGTATCTAATGTTACCCATGTTAAGCCGGGACATTCTTGAGATGGATTAACAACGATGGCAGTGTTGACGACTTCTGATGCACAAAATGAATCAGGACATACTACGGCGTAGGCGGAATGAAAAATGGATGAACCGAGAGTTAAGATTAATAGTTGCAGCTTCATTGTTTGTTATTTATGGTAGTAATAGAGACCTTTGTGGGATTGTTGTATGGGCTACTATAATGAAGCGTGAAACAATAATCAACAATAGATCGTGATCTAATACGGAATGATCGACGTAAGGGTGTGTTAGTTTGGATGACCATTGCAATAATAATACCAATACCATATCATTCCCACTTCTCTAAACACAAGTTATGAATGGTAAATAACAGACCTCCCCTAACGGGATACACATAATAATACTTACCAACCACACAAGACAATTCCTGACGTAGCCCCTATTATGAACGGGTATTGTTGTTTAAACGTGAAACATTAAGACCAAAATTTGAGGCTATTTCCGATTTCCCTGATGTATGTAAAGATAACTCAACAGTTAAGGTTAATGGGGTATCCACCGAGTCTTATAATAATAGATCCTTCCAGGAGGGAGAAGTTTTGTTTAGGGCAGAGTGAAAGAAGTCATTTTAGATCAAGACCAACTCAAAACTACATAGTTTTAGTTTTAGTTTTAGTTTTAACTCAAAACTACATATCCAACAGGATGAGCTGAGTACGAGGGAGCAGCAAATAACTTCACAACCACCTATAAACCCACATACATCATACTTAGGTTGGTATTATCTGCGTCTGCAGTATGGTATTATCTGTTATTGGATCATCTAAACTAACTATTATGTGCTCGATCATAGACCATCATCATCCCTTTTTCGCTTCTTGTCGTCTAATTCAATTGCTTTTATCCCCTCAAACAATAATGGCATAGCCTTAGCAAATTGATGTATTGCGGACAACTTTCGTTGTTCAACATTATACTTCCCACGAACATCTGCCAGTTTTGCTCTTCCAAACCAATCCACTACATATGGCAGAGCCTTCAGATTCCGTTCTCCTTCTTCCGCGTCTAATTCGAATAGTGGCTCCATGTCGATATTGGGATGATGCTTGAGAATCTTTTCAATGGCAATTTGACTTGTGTTGGATCCCTCATTATTGATGTTTAGTAACCCAGCAAGTTGCTCTCCTACCATGGTATTCGTATGGACTTTATGATCTACCTGTTTCAATGTATGATTTGATAAGTATGTATCATTAATACTAGTTGTGTTGCATAGTACTGTCGATAGTATACCATTTATAATATTCTGATCGTATGGGTTCCCTCCTTTGATGTAGAGATTTTGCAATGTTGTGTTATTTGATAGACTGTTGGTAATTATTCTTGCTCCCTCGGTATCTATACGATTGCCTTTGATACTGAGATGATTCAAAGATTTTGTATTTGCAAGCAAATTTGCAATTGATATGCATACAGCATTACCAATTCTATGCTCCCCAAAACAGACCGTCTTAAGCTTACTAAGCGGTACCATTGCATCAAACATTTGAGAAAACAGTGCATCAGGCATGTTGCAATAATCAATCCGAATACGTTTGATGTTCAAACAATTTCTAATAGTTGTAGTAATGATTTCTTCTTCCCTATTTTGTACTAGACGAGCTCTGGTTATGTTAATTTCAGTAAGGATTTGTTTTTCTTTGTATACTTTTAATACTTCATGGATCAAGCCGCCGCCAATGATTGGGGAGTCGTAGCAATTGATATTCAGTTCGGAAATTGAAGTATTACGTCTGAGACCATCAAGTAGTTCTCGGTTTGGTTCATCATTGTCAACAAGAACGCTAAGTGATTCAAGATGAGTATTATCAAAGCCGATAGCGAAACCAAGTTGAGAAAAGTCATTGTCGTCAATGGAGTAGAATCCTCCACCAGAAGCGAATGGACAAACGATGCCATCATCTCGGATACTAAGGGTTGTTAATTCTGAATCGTTTTGCTGCACCCTATGCAAAGTTACTTGACTATTGCCTCCATATCGAGATTATAACAGTGTACCGTAATAACATCTACCAAAAAATCTAGATTGATATGTATATGGGTTTGTGTTTGTTGTAACGTAGTGATAAACGAAGACTTAGATCGAATATTTACCCTACAATCTACCCACTAGAATATTGTTGTGAAGTAGCCGTTTATCAGATAATAATAGAACAGATGATACCTAATACCTCCACTTGCAAATTGCAAAGGGTAACTTTGAGGATACCTTATACACTCTCATATTTTCTTCTCATTCCCCTCAAAGTGAAAGTGATGGATGGCCAGTTAGTCGATAGCTTTATTGGAAAGAGATAGCCACATTAAAGCACAGAACTATATAGATGATGAAGAATATATTGCAGTTAATACCGGTACTCTTCATCGTAGCCACCATAGACAAAGGCGGCGTATACGCATTTCAACTTTCACCCATCACATCAAGCACAAGATGTAGACATCAACATCATCAACATCAAGGAAGCATATCGAGAGCAAGTATAATAACATCATTGCAATCCTCATTAGACTATCATGGTAGTAATACCAACGATTCACTAGATCCACTAGCTTCCTCTTCGTCATCTCAATCAGAAGCAAACATGAAGAAGAAAGATTTACGAACACTCCAACGTTTCCTTGAGGTAGAATGTTGGAAATTACCAACAATACGTACATTAGATAGTACATTACTAACAGTGTCCGACGCCTGTAAACAAATCAATCGTATAGTTCAACGTGCCCAGACAGATGATCTATATGGAGCAGCTATAGACCCAGTAACAGGCCAATTAGCCGAAGTGAATGTACAAGGTGAAGTCCAACAACAATTGGATGTATTATGTAATACATTAATGTTACGTGCATTCTGTGGTGCTAGTAATAATGCCATATGTGCCGTAGCCTCGGAAGAGGAACCATTACCAAGAAGTTGTGCCGATGTAATGGGATATGATACGACCAACTCCGCCACATCGAATATCTTTACTAGTGGTGAATATGTCGCCGTGTTTGATCCTATTGATGGTTCGAAGAATATTGATTCAAGTTTACCAGTTGGAACAGTCTTTGGTATATATAGACGTCCGGAAGGTGTTGAATTTGAGAAAGATGGGTTAAATCTTGATAGTTTTTTACAAAGGGGTACTGAAATGGTAGCTGCTGGGTATTGTTTATATTCAGCAACGACTGTATTGGTATTAACACTGGGTAGTGGCGTGCATGGATTTACACTAGATCCAGATAAACAGACGTTTCTACAGACACATCCAAATATGCGTATACCAGACGTTGGGTCATTATACAGCTTCAATGAGGCATATTCAAGAGATTATAATGAACCAGTACAAAAGTTTTTAAAGAATATGAAAGAGACAGGCAAAATGGGTGGGAAGAAGGTATCATCTCGTTATGTCGGTGCATTAGTTGCAGATGTGCATAACGTGTTGATTAACGGGGGTATCTATGGCTATCCGGCCGATCGTGACAATCCACAGGGAAAGTTACGACTGCTGTATGAATCGGCACCCATGGCAATGATTATGGAACAGGCTGGTGGGGCCGGTAGTACTGGATATGGTCGGATATTAGATGTGTTACCTCCCCAGCCTCACAGTAAGAAGAGTAGAAAGGGAGGTGATAATGATGACGAGGAGTTTGATCTTGAAAAGGAGGCAGAGAAGGGGATACATGTACGTGTGCCTACTTTTCTAGGAAGTGTGGAGAATGTATTTGAGTTAGACCAGTTCCACAAGTATTATGGGGATGATGATGAATGAATATGCCGGTAATCGAGTAACACTAACCTTAGTTGATATTATTCAGCACTGTTGGGGAAAAACTCGTTCGCATTTTCGCGATCCTCACTCTTCATTGCATTACAAGATGCTTGGAATGCATGTAATGTTTTTGTAAGCTCCTCTTTTGAAAGTAATTTGTCTTTGTAATACGCCATCAAACCATCTAGTGCTACTTGATCACCTGCACTTGCAGCTACTTTCAAATGTTGGATATACTTTTGAATATTCCCATTTTTCCCATTGAATGTTACAGAAGTGTATGTGCTCCTGCTAAGCAGGATAGAGGATACCAATTCCCCTTGAAGGATACTGCATAGAAACTAATCACAGGAATAGACTCAACATGAGATAAAGCAAAAACCATCAATATCGACAACACAAGTCAAGTTGTATTACGGTACTAGTAGTGCTAGTTTATGTGTAGAGAGTGGCGAATCATATAGTCTTTTTGTAGCTAGTGTGGAGTTTGTGGATCAAAGCTTAACCGAACCAGAAAACCCTGCTCTCAACTGAAGCTTGCTCGAAGATCTCCGCCTGCCAATCTTTTAATGATGAGTTGCTGCGCATGCTCAACATCTTTTAGTACTTCCTTTATGTTCTTCTTCGACTTCTACTTGACTTTTGTGGAGAGTTTGGTTGATCGTTCTCGCCATAACTTCCACTAGATCTCTTCCTTGAACGAGTTTCACGACCTGGAGGTGGTGGAGTAATAGAAGCCACAGAAGGTTGCTCGGGCTCGTGTAGGAGCTCTGGTTCACACTGAGACTCGGACTTGCCAACACAAAGAGTATTGGGATAGTCCTTCAGTCGATCAACAAGGTTTGGACAGTGTTGCATTGCTTGTTGATAGAATAGAGTCAATTCCTTATCGCCGAGATGACCATCCTCCTTCTCATGCTCACGGGTGTAAGCACTTCCAATTATACTACAGTCGAATGCTTTCCCTGCTAGAGCCTCAGTAGATGTTACGCCACTGTTATTTGCACCAATAGCACCCCTACACTTATTCCAACCTGGACCAGTAATGATCGGTAAATGACTGTTGGCATCTTGTTCATTACGAAACACAGATATAGCTCCTTTGCTCTTTCCTCCACGTGATACATCTCGAGCTACAAGAGCATTATATATGAGCTTGTTGAATACATCACCAGGCTTTCCTGATGAAATCTCAGGGTCAAAGAGATGTGCCCAGATCTCGATACCTTTGTCATCCCAATTCAAAACTAACATCGGACTTACCCGAAGCTTATCTTGAGAGAGAGTTGTTCTAATTATCCCGGTTCTGACGAGCTCTTTGACCAATTCAATGCCTTCGACAATAGCGATGATACCCACATTTGGATCTTTGTTTGTGTTGAGAAGAATTGGACAGTTCTTAGATGTATCACGTTGTTCAAGCAAACGTTTCATATCAGGTTTTGGTGTTTGACCTGGTTTATGTGTCAGCTCGAGAGATGGTCGAAATGGAATTGCATATATGTCTGGAAGCCCCCCACCTTGAGGTATGACAAGCTTTCCTTCTCCAATCTCAGTTTTTGTCAGACCTCCACCACCCACTAAAGCCTTCATCTCTACTGCTGTCTTTGCAATGTGCACAACAGAGTCGTCTGTTGGAGGCAAAGAAGTTGAGATCACATATGGTATTGGAGTCGTGGTACCTTGCCCACCGTAAAAAGTAGCTCTAGTTGTGGTACATCTCAATAACTTGATACACTTTGGAAGATTTTGCTTGATATCAATCATGTTGTTTGGAGATTGTTGGTTGCTAATCCCTACTGAGCCATCTCGAAGTTTCGACAAGGGATCTAGAATAACTAGAATACCACTTGCGTGTTTTGCTAATCCATGAGGATCACGTACTACCCCACTGACACATCTGTTCATGGCATATCCTGTGCCTCCTCCACCAGGAAGATGCTTACGAAAGAACTCTCCTTGAACTTGTTCAAGCAAGAATGCCACAACATCACCATCACCTTCATAGCATACAATCTGACGAACCTGTAACATAGTGTCTTCTGTAGGCTCGCCTGTTCCAACTACATGTACCTCTTTTTGACTGAAATGTTTCCCTGTACCCGATCCAGTATCCTTGACAAGATAAGGACTGTGACCTTTCTTCCACAAACTAGCTGTCATTTCATTGCACTTTGGCAAACCTGAATTAGGATCAGGCATATACTTGCAAGCATTGACAATTGCAGCATCATTCCGAAAGGTACCATCCTCATGAATAATGTGCTCGAGTGCTATTACCATGCACTGATCTTCAGCAAGGGCTATCATTTCATCAATTTGATCTTCTGAGATACTATCGGGAAGCTTACTCTTCAATTCCAACATTCGACACTCAGCTGCATACTGATATTGATCGTATGTTATACGGTAGGGATCATCCTTATCAAGTGCCGTAACTCTTGCTTCGTTTGCTTCCTTCATACGCTTGAAAAGTGCCCTCGTCTCGGCATACTTCTCTGGATCAGCTCGTAGCTTTTCTACTTCATCATTGAGCCACTTCTTCATACGTTCGAGCTCTGCTGCATCACGTCGGATTCTTTCTTGCTTGGCACTCGGAGGTGCATCATCTACCTCTTCCTCGTCATCAAAGCTGAGAACATCTTCGGATGGCTGCTTTGTCTCTTCATCCAAGAACCCACTAGCAAGTCCAGTTGCAACTCGTGGACTCATATCCAATCGAAGGAATGGGAACCGAGCAGCAATATCAGGAGGAAGTGGATGTAAGTTGGAAAGTTCATATCCATCCTCAGTTTTCTTGTATACAGGGTGGCCACGCATAGTCCAGTATGCCTGTAGAAGCATGTCTTCACTGAATTTATTTGGAAGTAAAAGTGGTGCATCATCCTCAACCTTAAACTTTCTCTTCAATGCCGCCAGAACAGAGTCTATAGTCTTATAATTCGAGACAAATCCCTGTGCACCAACAATACCAAAGCCACGTACCCCAACAGAGTAGTCATTTCCTTGAAGAATGTTATGTAGCACCAACATGGGAATAGTGAAATCCTTGAACCCCGACAGATTGTTATTCAACAAACGCTCCTGCGTTACCTCCTGACCAGTGCCGTCTTTGAAGTTGATCTTGAATATTGTGTGCGGAGATCCAAGTGCAAGCATATCAGAATCTTCAGTAATGATGAAACTTGCCAAACCATCCTCAACAGCTCGTACCATTTGGGCATCCGCTTCATGAGGAGCCTTGACGAATGAAATATCATTCTCAGCACACCTCTCTGCTATACCACATGCCTTGAAGTACAACTTGGTAGCGAGGTCGAATTCTTCCTTCGCCTCGGCAGCCTTGGCAGCTGAAAATGCTTCGTTACGTTTCTTTTGACGTTGTGCATTCTCTTCCTCCTTGGCAGGCAAAGCACGGCCATCAATAACAGCAAATGCACCGATACCAAAGTTTGTACCTAATTTCTTCATTTGCCTGATGGTATGATCCACAGGGATTAATTCAGCATCACGTCCCCCCTCAACTAATCCTTCATGTTGCTGTATTGCTATTGATCTTGGTTCGATTATACATCCAGCGTGAAGATACTTGGATGTATCAATGGCAGCAGTCTTCCCGTTATAATCCTTCAAATTAACCTTTTCGGTTATCTCTTTAATAATTGCGTGTGATAAATAAACACCGTCTACTCCCATTGTGTAAATGTTGTAATAATTTCCCAATGACGCAGAATAATTTTCTTAGAACTAACTGATACCATCCAATACTAATAATATTATATGAATATATTTGAAGTACAGAATACAATTCAATACTTCTTAACTTTTAATTAATTGTTGTATATTGGTATGGGTGGGTATTGGTAGTTGGTTACGATTGAGATGGTGGTGGTTGGTGATGTTGTCGATTAATTGATATATTGTAGGTTGAGGTATGGTAAATGGTGCTGCCAATGTATTTTATATCCGCAGTTTCGTATATAAACACAGCTCTCGTCTATATTATTGTACTGTTGGGGTTACTGGGGGGAGGGTTATTAGTTGAGAGAGACGATGAGGTTAGTTGTTGTTGTTGATTTGGTACTACCAATGATCAGTATTGCTAATGATAAAACATAAACATATAAACCGCAACTCACCCAAAACACACCCAACAATACACGAATATCACGCCTTCCGTCGTATTATGATTGGTAGAGGACATACACAGCGAGGCAGAGGTCCCCACAATATACAGACTACCGAGTAATTTGTGCGAGTGTTCTAAAATCTTCGACTCAATGAGTCCCCCGAAAAAAGAAGGATACCAACCTATGATGAGGTACCTCACTAGTATATTGACGGCATATAGCCGCCTCAACAAGGCCATACGGCCAAGTTAACTATCTCTCCTCTTTCCGCTATCACATTGTGCAAATAATCGTGAGGAGCGGGAAATGAGATAGTTATAATATGAGTTTGGAGAAGCAACAGTGTGACGTGAATACCAGAGTTGAGGAGGAGAATTACGGGTAGTTCTACTTTAGTTCTTGGGATCTACGTATTGACTATCATCTATATTGTGATCAAAACCCTGATCTTCCCAATAACTTTCTTGAATGTCTGGTGCACTAGGTATACTCCCAACAATCTTTAACCAATAACTTAACCCTTTGGCGTAATAATATCCTTTTTTGGCAGCTACTTCATAAAAGTCCAATGCTTTTGACATATCCTCTTCCACCACAATGCCATGTTCATAATATTGTCCTATTCCAGCAAGTGCCTTAGAAAGACCAAGTTCAGCCGCACGGACATACATTTCAATTGCTTTGGTATCACTTTGAAACACTCTATCCCCTTCTTTATATCTACAAGCCATTGTGAAACATGCTTGAGAATTAATTATGCCCGCGCTGGCGGGTGCAGTTTACCCTATGCTATGTGTTATGTAGGACGGAAATGTAGGCTAGGGCTCCTCACTACTTTTGGCGATCAAACTTACTCTAAATCTCGATCTAAAATTTCATTGATATCATAGATACAAATACAAAGGAGATATCTTGTGCATAATGTGTTTAATTAAAACCAACATACATACTTAATCTCAACATATGTCGTTTGCTAATACACCGGGTATCAACGCAGTGAAGTGTGTAGTTATTGCAAAATAGAGCCTCATCTCTAGAGCAACA
>Ga0214478_100859_pt1 | contig 16813 bp, 9 predicted proteins | sample M1_20Mar14CPVII9_2_FD_178001 | JGI IMG/M metagenome (GOLD analysis project Ga0214478, IMG submission 178001) | Marine eukaryotic communities from Monterey Bay, California, United States - M1_20Mar14CPVII9sort6BwellD7 | ecosystem: Environmental > Aquatic > Marine > Unclassified | place: USA...
TATGGCGACGTGTAGTAATCAAACATCAAGGAAGAGGGATAGAGATGACCGTGTCGATTTTGAGTATACATATACAGGGCAACCAACTCCAATAAACTTGACACATGTACGCTTTCATTCTAGTATTACAGAGATTTACAATGATGCATTTAAACACTGTTATAGATTACAAGAGGTAATATTTCATGAGGGATTGCAGAAGATTGGGAATAAGGCATTTCTTCAGTGCGGAAAGTTGGAACGTATTAAATTACCTTCTACTCTCAACGAGATTGACAATGAAGCATTTATTAGTTGCAGTAGTTTGAAGGAAGTAGTGTTAAATGAGGGTTTAAATAGTATAGAAATCAGGGCGTTTGGGTACTGTATATCATTACAAAGTATTGCGATACCTTCTACTGTCTCGGAGCTTGGTTCAAGTGCATTTCATCGCTGTACAAATTTACGGGATGTGGTATTAACCAATGGTTTACAGAGAATTGGTCAGTATGCATTTTCTGGTTGTTCATCGTTGGTGAATATTACCATCCCTTCAACCCTTGTTGAGATCGGCCATAATGCATTTTCGCGTTGCACTAGTTTGAGGGAGATAGTAATACATAATGAGGAAGTACTAATTGGAGATTATGCATTTGTCGGATGCATATTATTGGAGATGTTCAAGTTCCCAAGCCTTTCGACTCGCTTAGATAATATGATACAAGTTGGTCATAGAGATATAGAAGCCAAGCTGGATGATATACCCGCAGTAGAATGGCGAGGCGGAGAACTCTCTATCCCTTCCGCAAGGCGAGAGATAGAAAATACTGCATCGGGAAGGGTTGAAACTTTAGTAGAGGTAGATACAGCAAAGCTGGGCAAGGTTGTCAAGCTGATTAGGTACTATGAAATCAAAGAGGCAGCAGCCTTGTTTGAATTGGCATTATGGAAGTCTAGGATTGATCAAACTGGAGCTAATGATATCAACCGTAATGCATGCCGTATTGAAGTCCCAGGACCGGTCAAGGATGTCATTCTACAGTACCTCGGTTGGTCAAGTATGAAATTACGTGTAGATTAACGAAACAGTGGTATCTACTAAATATTAGACATTAGATGCTGATTCAAAATCTCTCTGTGTACAGACTAGTTCCCAATCTGTTAACTCTGCCTTTATTCTATCTCCATTCTCATTCAAGTCGGTACATAGTGGCAATACTTTAGTTAAGAGCGGTGTCCTTAGCCAGTCCGCTACAGCTTGTAGGGCTGCAATGATGTACTGATGAGTAAAGTTACAAGCATTTACTAAAGGACCAACTAACGCCGCTACTTCTGGCTGATCAAATTCAATTGGTGCCGCCTTAATAATGTTTGCATACTCTTGTGGGTTTAGAGAATAGAATACTTTCATTTTCCATTTATCATCATCTAATCTACTTTGTATAGTTGATATGGCACTAACAGAATATTGTATCTCCTTTAATAGACTTTCTAATGCTGGGATTACCTCGGCCTCTGCCATTGGTATCTGCTGATGATCCCCTTCTTCTTCTGCCTCCCAAATGGCACCGCCCACCACTGCTGTAGATTGACCTACTACCACAGGCGTTGCAACTACGGCACTCTGCCACTCCGGAGGTGGTGCCGAAGGTGACACTGTCGTTGGTGTGCCTAGAGTCAAAGGCGTTGCAATTGCCGTAGGAGCTGTCGGTGGTGGAGGAAGTACTTCAATGGCCGGAGATTCAATTTGAGTATCCGATTGTGTTTGATTAAAACTAGAGGATGTTCCAATGAATATGGGCATTTTGATTGTTGGATTGTCCGTGCAGCTACCACCCGTATATATTTTAATCTTGAGCCGATGATGTACTTTGATTAATGCTCCTTGGTACGTCTTCATTGCTGAATTAGGTATACTTAATAATGCACGATTCTCACCGTCATGGATTGCCGCATGTATCAATTGCAATATACGTTGCTCCTCACCCCGATATGTATCTGTAGGTGCTCTAGACTTGACCCTTGATTCTTTCATTTTCGCTTTTTCAATCTTCTGCCATCGTGCTGTTTGTTTGAAGATGTTATGTGCAATAACACAGTTTTGATCATTGGATCGACTACCACTCTTCCAATGAACTTCTTGTTTAACTGTAACCTCTGCTTTTTCGATACTCTGTAACGATTGATTCTGGCATGCGAAATCAATTATAACCTGTTCACCTCTTCCGACTCTAGTATCTGCTACTCGGGCACCCATTGTTATCTTCCCAACATTAAAACAGCATAGAAAGTTGACATGTTGTGTAATTGGTTGTATCAAGTTTGGAACTGGTTGCAAAGGCAATGGTTTACTCATAACATTAAACTCAACTTGTACCTTCTTATTACCAAACAAACTTTTACCACCCGACAATAACTCTGCCTTAATCTTATAATTAATTTGACAATATGCTCTACCAACTCCCTTGTGATACATGGTAGATGGTATATTCGATGGTAATTCAATTTCAAATGGGAATCTATATCGATCACCATCATTTGGTGAATTGATAGTACCTAAATTGATATTCATATGCATTATCTGTCGATCGGAGTAGCTATATCGTGTTGTTGTACGAGTTCCACCATTGCCATCTGACTCGGAGGTTGTGTATCGTACATTACTTCTCTCCCTATTTCAACATTGCAATGAACGCATTAGTGTTTTGCAATACAAAGAAAGTTTGCAAATAAAGAAAGTATACTATGTACTTACTTGCCAGAGATATATGCACGTATATCAACCTGTTGTTGAGATGGTACATTTGTTTTAGATTGTGCATATACCGAACCCGATATACTTTGACCAGCGAGGTAGCAATTGCCAGATAATGGAGGTGGCGGATCTAAAACAATCGATAGAGTAACGGGCAATGATTTGGATGTAGAGTTCCCCATTTTGGTATGCTTCAGGATCTTCTCTTCTTCTTCTACTGATACCACTGCCACATCAAAACATACCTAACACCTCTACCATCAATATCTATTCCTCTATGGTAGTAGTTCAGTATAGTGTGGAGAAATAGCGCCTTTATATGTCGAAAAGATACGGTATCCTTTATTGCAAAGAACCAGCTTTGCGATCAAAGTAGATTGCGTTATGGATGATTTGGGAACCATATTAACAGTGGTTATTGCTATAAAATAGCGCCAACAGAGGACATACTAATCCCTTCTTTAAAATAGGTTGCAATAGTGTCTCAAATTAAGTTGCAATAGTACCCTACAAAAAAAAAAGAACACATCTTGTGCACACTTTTAAATTTTTATACCTACCTATCAACAACCATTATAATCTACGCCTCTGTACTATACCGTACAGTCTCAAACAACACAGACGGCCTAATTATATAATACAACAACAAATATATCGATATACAATTGATAGTCATATAACATATTATGTCAAACAACACATCATTAGATGTATTTGAGTATACAGGGAGAGGACAGACAATACCAAAAGACGTAGTTAGTGTACGGTTTCATCAAAGTGTAGTTGAGGTTGAAGAGAAGGCGTTTGAAGATTGCAAACAATTGAAAGAAGTTATACTAAACGATGGACTTAGAGAGATTGGCGAGGAGGCATTTCACCATTGTGAATCTTTGCAAAGTATTGCAATACCATCTACTGTTAAGGAGATCGATGTGGGTGCATTTTATGGTTGCACTGAACTGAGGAAAGTGGTGTTCAACGAGGGTCTTCAAAAGATAGGGAGAGCGGCATTTGCATTTTGCTATTCATTAGAGTGCACCCTTCCGTCTACTGTCACTGAGATTGATAGCTTTGCATTTCATGATTGTAGAAGTTTGAGGGAGATTGTGTTAAAAGAGGGTCGAATCGATATGATTGGTGAACACGCATTTAGGAATTGCTTTTCATTAGAACGTATCACAATACCTTCATCAGTTGTTGAGATAGAAGAATTTGCATTTTGTGGTTGTAATTTATTACGGGAGGTAGTTATACATAATGAAAAAGTACAAATGGGAGAAACATCATTTGGTGGATGCACATCATTGGAGAGATTCAAGTTCCCTAGCCTTTCAACTCGCTTGGATAATATCATTCAGGCTGGACAGAGAGACATAGAGCCCAAAATGGATGATATTCCTTTAGTCGAATGGCGAGGCGGAGAGCTTATCATCCCTACCGTGCAACGACAAATAAGAAGTCCATATTCAATGGAAATAACTGAGGTAGATAAAGAAAAACTTAACAAGGTTAAGGGATTAATATCATATTATGAGCTAAAAGAGGCTACAACAATGTTTGAACTGGCTCTATGGAAGGCTCGAATTGACCAAGTAGAAGATGCTAATGATGTCAACCGTAATGCATGCCGTATTGAAGTACCGGGGCCGGTAAAGGATGCTGTTTTGGCATATCTTTTGTGAGAAAGGTGGTTAAAAACTAGTTACTTGATGCTGATATTGATATGTAATCTGTTAACTTATATCCCGTACCTTGATTTGAACTAGATATAGCTGTACTTCTTTTTACTTCAATTGATTTCATTCATGTCATCTTTTTCACCTCCGCCCGTTGCTTGACGCTGGAGCGGCTTTCTTCTCCATTCTCGGTACCAGTACCGCAGGTCATCGACTCATCCCTAACTTCTACATTCAAGTCCGTGAAACTGAGGCTGAGAAAACTGTGGTGTAACCGAATGGTGATAGTAAGGATGGTTCAGAGGATACCGCATGTGTTGTTTCCGTGATTAGGAATAAACCCAGGATGTGGCGGCGGTGGAGGATTATAATATTGAACCAGGGGCGGTGGTGCCATTCCATGAGGTGGCATTGTCGGCTGCATCCCCAGATGTCCATAGGCATAGGAATTCATTTTCTGACCAAACTGTTGCATCATACTTGGATGAGGAAGAGGACTCGAACCTCCCAAGACATTCTGATTTGGACTAGGTGTAGGAATATGATAGGGATGTGACGTCTTGGGCTTCTTCTGCTGGGATGTAGGAATATGAACTACCATTCCTGCAGATGACTCTGATCTTATTTGTCTTTTCTTTTCAGATATTGGCTTGGATGAAGGATCCCCCGGCACGTGGCAGGGTTCTGGTATATGATTGTTTTGTGCACATGATGTGTCCATTTTTTGGGATATGTAGGTTTCTGTTCTTTTCTGTTGATTATCTGCTGATTCTGTCGCTTCCTTCACTACTGTACTATCACTAATAGTATCAAAACTATCATCATCACTTGTTTGTTTACGATATGGCGGCGAATATGCTTTATTTACCCTATCTCTATGTTGGGAAGTAGCCCGTAGCTCATCAGTCTCTTGGTCTTGACGTTCTCCTTCTGGATCTACTTCTCTTCCGAGGTACTGCTGTTCTTCTTGCCGGAGTTTTAGTTGCTGCTGCTGCTGCTGCTGTTGTTGTAAGAGGATTTGTCGTTGATATACTTGTTTTTGATATGAATAATATGCCATGTTGATATTGCAACGAGTTGTGTCATTTCGATTTTTTGGTGACACGATGGACTCGGACTTCTCGGTGGCTGACAAATCTACTCCGTTATCATTGGCACCCCTAGCAATACCACCGCCATCTACCGCACTACTAATTAGCCCTGAGTTTGGCATCGTATTGCAGTAAACATACAGTGTTCTAAGAGGCCACATCAAAGATCAAGATCTATCACACAACAACTCTCATAAAAAAAGACAGGATATCTTTTGAGATCTTGATGCTCACCTGCGCTATGGGTATATCAATTACCACAGTAAGTAGCACTGAGTTAAGCAGCAATGATGATACAATTACACTCGATATATCGTGAGACCTCCTAAGTATATTGCAAACCCCGACTCTATTTGTTGTTCACCGTGACACTCTTAAACACGAACGAATAAATCGCCAAAAGAGAGCATTCATTGATATGAGAGCGATTGCGTTAGTGTGAAGTTGATATGAGAGAATAAAGTCATGGATGCTGTTGATATGGAGGTAGATGTACCTCTAGAAAGTAGAGGATATTCTTCTTCTGATGGTGGTGATGTTATACCAGAGAGGAGTGCAAAACGACCACGTTTGTCAAATGAAAATGAAGAAAATGATGTTGGTTCACCTCAAGAAAGTGTTGAGTTATTACCACCCGAGGTTTGGGCACGTGTTATGGAGCGTAAGTTATATCATATATGTCTTTAAAGAGTGTTTATTATTGGTATTTGTTAATTGGGCACGTGTTATGGAGCGTAATAGTACATTATATATTCGTATGGTTTATATATAGAAGGTATTTTTGTTTGGTGGTTTGTTTTGTTATTGTCGTGGCGTATGTTTATTGGGGTGTGTGCTGTATATACCTCCTGATATATTGTATATGGTTATTTAAAGTTAGTGGGTTTCTTGTTGTTAGTTCATGTATATATCCACTCTTCTAATACTGACACGCTTTGCTTATACTTTAATCCATACATATTTCAGATCTACCATTCGATACGGTATTAGCATGCGGTGCAACATCACGTAGTATATTACATAATGCAATGCCTCGGTTAACAACATTACATATAGATAAATCATCTCAAATGAACTTGGCGGTACTTTCTAGATTCAGAGATATCAAAACAATTCACATAAACACTTTGTTAAACGCGACAGTTGATGATGGTATAGATATTTACTTGACACAGGAACCATTGATTAGGGTGGTGCCCTTTCTCTCAAGGATTACATCATTAGAGAGGGTTATATTTAATGTAAATGATGAGAGTACTGAGGTAGTTATGAACTTTCCATTAGCATCAAATGGTTACTTTTATGCTGGGGACGAACAGTACCCAGATGAGGGATCTAGAGAATCAATGTTGGCATTTCTGGATCATTTGTCAGGTGCCTATCGTTGCGGGGCATTTGCAAAGAAGCTTAGAATATCTGGTATATGCTGTCCTGATACAAATAATGCTGATCGGCGTAGTGCCAACTGTGAAACTTGTTTGAGAGCTTGTCAAAGTTTCCCATTGAAATCAGTAGCGGAGTTTGAATGTAGGGGATCATCCGAGAATAATGCGCGATCAGGGAGAACGTATGGTTTAGATGTTTGTTTGGAATGTGCCCAGATTGAATCAATTATTGAAAGTAGAGAGGGTGGCCATGAGTTACTGAGATCTTCTCACCGTCTAATGAGACTCCTTAGCTGTGGGAGAATGTATAGGGTTGCATCCGAAGATGGAGGAAAGGTACTCCACCTTGTCAAATACAAAACAGGTCAAATTGAAGAGATCAAAAGAGTTATTGAGTATGCTGAATTAGATGTCAAAAAGTTACCCGTCCAGGAAGTACAAGATGCAATTATGAATTCTTTTGATAGAGGCGGAAGTAGTAGTTCTGCCAAATGGTACCTTTCTGTCGTATCCCTTGATCAATTAAAGGATGAAATTGGTCTCCCAATTGTTAAGGATGAGTATGTGGTACCATTAGTTGAACTAGTTGAGTATACACCACACTTCATAAATGTTTTGAGGCATCGTTATCAGTCGTCAATTGGTGAGGATATTAGCCACGACACTTTGGAGTACATTGATATTGAAGTAGATTGTCTGAAACTTCTCCACCGCTTCATTAGTGAGCAGGATATTCCACCTATTCAACAAATGGCAAATGTTGTATCTTGCTTGGCAAAGTGCCTACAATCAGGATCTAATGATCACAAGAAGGAAGCGGCGACATTCTTTATGATTATCCTTGATAAAGGCACAAACGCTCAGAGACAGATGATAATGGATGATTCGACTATCGTTACATCATTAAGTATATTACTAGACTCTGATGATGACCCCCTTGCTAAACTGGCATTGAATGTCTTGGCTGATATATGCGGGATCGGATCATTAGTGCATGTTACCCAATTAGCAAGGGCTGGTGCAATTCCAAAGCTCGTCAATCTTCTTAGTTCAAAAGATAATGACCACATTAAGAGTTCTCTATTAGTGCTTCAGGTAGTAACAAAGGATCATGTTGTGGAATTGGCTAATACTGGAGTTGTTGCTAGTTTGACTAAGCTTCTTGAGTCGAAACTTGGTCATAACAAAACGCATAATCTCCTTGTCAATAGTTCCCTTGAGATTCTGTTAGGTCTAAAAGATCATCTCACCACAGGGGTATCGACAGAATCACTTCAAGACCTTGTCAGTATTTTGATAAAGATAGCTCAGGACCGGTTGAAAGCAGAATCATTTAATGCCTGGGGCATTACTGAGAAGATTAAATCAGATTCGTTAGCAGCCTGTACGATATTACTTCGTAAAGCATTCCAAGACAAGCCTCGTCTATACCTCGTCGGCTTCGACGCCAGTGATGAAGACACCTATTCCACAGCCAGAACATACGATGCATTAATAGCAATAATGAAAGTGACGAAGACGAATAAAGTCGAAGTATTAGTCCAAGAGAATATGGCACATGCAATTGCCAACCTATTAGCAGAATCAAACCAACAAGCGTTGTCAATTATTCAACGAGAGGGCTTTTTTTCTTCTGGTGTTGTTGAGTCACTCGGTCAACTGTTAGGCTCATCGGCTGCTGATGATAAAGTGATCTTGCTTGCCATAACCAACATTGTATTGGAGGAGGAGGGCTTCGCCACCTGCATTGATAATTGTGGGTGCGAAAGTTGTGAGTTCAAAAGGTTATTGGCCACTACTAATCCAATCCCAAAGTTGAATAATAATCTCGCTTCATCAGAATATGTCAATGCATTAACGGTACTCTTTAGCTTACAAGATCACATTGGATTGAGACACCACGCAATGTTAATTTCCAGTCTTATGCATCTCATGGAAACATCATCTTCAAAAGTGTTAGGTGATATAGCAAAAGGCAGTAATATTGGTAGTATTAATATTGGTAGTGACAAAAGATCAGCAAAAGTGCTCAAACCATTACCAGAATCAGTTGCCAAGAAACCTCAATATATTAGATTTCGATTTGGTCTAGCCCCACCAGGTTCTAAGTTAATATTATGTCGGGTGGGTTCAAATGGTAAGCTTCATCATCTAATCATTCCCCTTTACATTGGAAGTCGCCCACTAGATCTGACTGAGAAAACTCACACTGGAGATGCATTTGTGGTTTGTTTGGTGCCTTTTCTTTCCTACCCGACATCAATATCCGCACTTAATAATGATAGTGCCTGCAAAGTACTTTGTTCCTATAGAGTAGAGAAGGCCGTTGATGAGAATCTTTATAGACATGATATTAAATGGACACCGGAAGAATGCGTTGTTAGTCGCTCACCAAAAGACGGCATCGATCAGACAGACCTCATATATTACTGCTCGATTCTTCTCCATAAGATCTATCAGGGTCGGTGTCAACTAATTACACAATTAGACAATCCATCCAGACTATTACAAATAACAAAAATAATGGTGAATCAGCCTGGATTTAGATTGAAGGCACCTTTGAATACACAACCATTGAATATTCAATCGAATCTATTATTGGCGGTGGTCAGCATTACTGCTAGGCTGACACTAAAAGACATCAAAGTAGTAGAAGAAACGGGTATACTTCCACTTTTAGTCAACCTTGTTGTCTCTCGAGTTAATTATGTTTCCAAAAAAGCATTGATAGCGGTTGGTCGGGTTGCATCAGTGACTCCTATATATCAAGATATGTTATTACAGGCGGGCATAATGAAACGTCTTATGATATTACTAATGAATCCCCAATCAAAAAGAAGCAAGCTAAAGCTCGTACTATTGACCTATGCAAGATGCTGTCAAGGGAAATCTCACGATGCTGTTAATTGCAAATCTATTCTGTCAATTTTGAGCCGTATTCTTTTCATCCAGTATGACGAGGAGATGTCGGGCAACGCTTGTTGTTCACTCTTTAGTATATTAAATGGGATGGAACAAGATCAAGTTCAAGGGATCGATTTGAGGTTTGTTGAGCATCTACTCAAGATGCTACCCAGCAATTCACCCAATGTACAACTAACGGTTTTGAAAACGTTACATCTACTAGCCAACACAGGGGAAACGTGTATCAAGGCCATCATCGATCACAACGGAATGATATGCCTATGTAATATGCTATCTAGTCAATGTGAGACAAGCCATAAGCTAGCATTTGATGCTATTCGTTGCATCATTAGTGTCAATAAGAAGCACATGCAAACTGCCATCAACAATGGAATTGTTCAGTACTTATGCCAAATGTTGGCAAATGGACAAAACAAGGAAGAGTCAATGCAAGCTATCAATACAATTCTTAGCAGTGGATGTGAATCACAGATCAAGTCTTTGTTAGATCAAATCAAGTAGGCGTTAGATGATTCGGGCAGCAGCGGCAGCGGCTTTGTTATATAAACTACCTCATTATAGACTCTTTACTTCAACTACTAGTCTATACGTTTCCTCCCACCCACTTTAGAAAGGAATGGTAACTACTTCCTTCCTCTTTTGTTTCTTCCTCTGCCTCTGTTGTGGCACCACTCCCAATACCACTAAAGATACATGACACTGGTAGATGATCACTCAAATCAATACCCTTATCACCATCCAATGGATAAACAACCTCACACGATGATGTATCCGACCATGGTATCAAATGCTCTTTACTATAGAGGATATAATCCAATGTGTACCGATAATAATCACAATCTTCTTTACTATACAACCCTTTCAATAATGTATTCTCTTCTGTATCATATGTAAAACTATCTCCATTATATGTTGGTACATCTGCTGATAATATCTCGATCATTTCATTGTAATAGGACTGATTTGCACAATAGGCTTCAGTTCCATTGCATGTATTGCTGCTACAATCTTTCTCTTCATTAAAGTCTCCGCCTAACAATACTAACTCATTCGATGGAATGTCTTTTGAATCAACAAAGTCTTTTACTATATTGAATTGCTCAACTCGGATATCATGATTATCACCAAACGAATCTGAGAGAGTATGCATATTAAACAGATGAATGTTATGTCCATCTTTCGTAATGTTGGCATGTAACACACCCTTGGCTGCGCTTTCTATACTTTCTGCATCTGCTGCAATACCATTTAACCAACTAACATATTGTTCATCTTTATTATTCGATTGTTGATCGATTGGATGTTTCGAAAAGATGGCAAGTCCACTGCCAATAGTTTCTTCTGTCATAATATAATAACAATATCCCGCCTCTGACATTCCATCACGTAACTCAACATGAAAGGACCATACCTCTTGTAATAATACGATGTCCTCATCACGATTTGCAAACCAATTAACAATTTCTTGAACTCGAACTTCTCGCTCATCTTCAGTCTGACATCTGACCTCCTCGACAAAATCCAATCCCTTTGGTAGACATGATATTAAGAAAGTATTAAATGTTAATACTTTGATTGTAGATGTGTCTTGTGTTGAGTTAGCACAGGTACCGAGCGTGGCGGAGGTGTGTACTTCATCAGATTTCAAGCCTAATACAACTCCCAAGGCAGTTCCAATATCTTTCAACCACATGATTCTAGGCAACTCGTTTTGTACGAGTGCCATATGCAAAGTACAGTATTGCAATAAGAGGACACTCAGAGACCTGCTGTGCTATTCTATCCGTGATGCAATTATTGTCAGCAAAGTAAGCTTCACTCACTCGATTGTTAGTCGATAATCTCACTCACAGGAATAAAATACAACCTCTTGCTCAATCAATCAAGTTCGAAGTTTGTAAAAGTTATATCTTGCAACAGAAGTTCCCTAAACTATCAACACCAACGCCTTATTGTACCATGGTGGTTGATAAATGAGCTTCATATCTAGCGAGTAGTATATATACGTTATTAATAAAAGGTGTAAGGTTAGCAATATAGGTCTCTTTATTCAACAACATCGACATAAATTTACGAACACATCTTGTGCATTTTTATGAAGGTGTCTAACTACAACTACAACCAAACAAGAGGAAAGTGTTAAATATACATCATACTGTATATCATATATATCAAATTAGACAATAACATATCGGCACATACTACAGTATCGGGGTATCAACATTATATATTATGAGTAGTAGCACGGGAGGAAAGAAGCATAAAATTGGGGTAGATAGGCTGATGTACTCGAGTATGGGGAATGGCCAAACTATACCAAAAGATGTTGTTAGTGTACGGTTTCATCCCAGTGTAATCTCTTGGTTGAAGATATGGCATTTAAAGATTGCAAACAATTGAAGAAAGTTATACTAAACGACAGACTTAGAGAGATTGGGAATAGTGCATTCAAAGGCTGTTCCCTATTACAAGAAGTAGTATTTAATAATGGGATCAAGAAGATTTGCTTGCAAGCGTTTCAAAAATGCACATCACTACAAAGTATTAGTCTTCCATCTACTCTCACTGACCTTGGTGATTCTGCATTCTACGGCTGCATTAATTTGACTGAAGTAGTATTTGGCAACGGTTTGCAAAAGATTAAGAAGTATGTGTTTCAAGGATGTTCATCGCTAGAAAGCGTAACTCTACCTCCTACTATAACAAACCTTGACGAGCAGGCATTCTGTGAATGCACCTATTTGAAGACGGTAGTGTTGAACGAAGGATTAAAGAAGATAGAGATGGATGCATTTCAAGATTGCACATCATTAGCAAGTATTACATTACCGTCTACCGTTATTGAGATTGAGAAAGAAGTCTTCCGTGGGTGTACTGGGCTTAAGGAAGTAGTTCTTAATAACGGGTTAAAAAAGATTGGAAATACTGCGTTTGCATGTTGTACAGCATTGAAAATCATCAGTATACCGTTAACTGTCACAAAGCTTCATGGTTCTGCATTTTACGATTGCAGACATTTGAGGGAAATAGAACTTCACGAGGGGCTTGAGATTGTAACTGAATTTAAAGATTGTCAATCCCTGGAAAGGTTATCTTTGCCACGCCTATCAACAAGACTAGAGAATATCATCAACATCAGACATTACTCAAGTGTTATTATTACTAACATAGATGAAATCATTCGATTGTCGAGAGTCGGAGATGCTGAGACTGAGATGTTAGAACGAAGAGGTGCTGAGCTGTTTATAACCACTTCAATTATGGTCGGAATACAACCACGCTATCGATGGATTAGAATTAAACGATATCTTGACCCAATTGTTAGACGGATCAGGTATTATGAAATCAAAGAGGCAACATCGCTATTAGAATTGGCACTGTGGAAAGCAAACCTGGAACAAGCAAGTGAAATGACTCGTCGTTCTACTCGGGGTAAATATCGTGCTGAAGTGCCCGGACCGGTAAAGGAAACTATATTACAGTACCTCTGAGGATTAGATAATGATTAGCATGGAAAGAAGTTATGATTAGTCAACAATACAGCTTCGTTTTATGTTATATAATGTTATGTTATGTAGTATACCTCTCATAACCCTACTAGTACTTCTGGATTAGCCAATAACATTCCAAAGATGACCTCTGTGTATTCTACACTATCACAATCAATCTTAACCTTCCCAGCCTCACACAACAAATGAATTGGAAGCTCACCCTTCTCGTTCACCCCGCTGATGCTACTAATGAGACATGGCTTTCCAATAGATACTTGACTACTTCCAAGTTACCTCCTCGACATGCATGGTGAATAACAGATTCTTTGTATACATACTTATTCAAATACTCGAACTTGCCTCCGCGAGTATGAGCATACTCTCTACCAAGCTCCTCGACTAAGTACTGAACTACTTTTGCCGAGCTGAATTCACATGCAACATCCAAAGGAAGATATTCCACATGCCCAACTAATCGAAGAGCCCTTAACAACAACTTGATAGATCCAAGCGGAGCATTATCTTTTAGTGCACAACAAAGAGATAACCAATCATTCTCATCATAGTTTTTAATATCTTGTGCTTGCCGAGCATATGCTTGTTGAGTCAATATAAAGTCGACAACATCCGAATGTCGATCATTTGATTCCCATGCGATATCATATGGTGTCCTGTCTTGCCCATCCTTTTTCAAGATGGCCTCCGGGTATGCATCGAATATACTTTGAACTGTTAAAAGTTGGTTATTGAGAGAGTTGCAAGCCGTATGCAATGGCAATTGCTGGGGATATCGGGGATGATAGGGGATTCCACTAGTCTTCATAGCTGCGTCAGGGTCATGCTCAAGTAAAAGATCGACAGCTTGTACTGCTCCTGTTCGAATTGCAGAGTGAAAAGGTAACCACCCTTCAGCATTCCTGGCATTGATGCTTTCAGGATCAAGTGTCAGAAGGTACTGCAACACGCCTGTATCTTTATCCCCATATGCACAGCCCGAACAACATACATGGATTGGAAGATTCTGACTATTCCCTCCCCAAGTGGTCATCGAGCCTTCTCTCAAAGATTCTGGATGTATGTCGATTAGTGTTTTACAAAATCCAATAGATTTCCCCCGAGCAGCCGAATGAATTGGAAGGTAACCAAAGCCACATCTCTCCCTCACCAAAGTAGGATCAATACTAATCATAAAGCGTAGAATGTCAACTGAAGCCGTATCATTCATCCTGTCGTTGCTACAAAGTTCATGAATAGGAAGATTTTGATAATCCTCACTAACAACTAGCCTAATCGCCTCTGGCCATTGGTGATACAGGAGCTCAAACACTTCCAAAGTAATATTTTTGTTATTGCAAGCCGTCATTAAAGGTGATCTATCCATTCTACTAATAGTTCGGATCAATAAAGGCTCGGTTTCGAGTAGATATGTTAGAGCATGCTGTAGATTTCCGACGTTTGGGTTGTTCAATATTGCATGAAGTGCAGTAAATCCAACGTAATCACCATAATCATCCGTAGCCAGCAAAGTTTGAGGACATGCCTGCACCAACATTTTAACAACATCAATATCCAAATTTGATGTCCTTGTCAGATAATACATCAGAGGACATATCTTATAATACTCAGAATAATCTATATCAAAGTTATCAACAAATTGAATTGATGAATAATGACTAAGCGCTGATGGATATATCTTAATCATTAATTCAATCACCGACGTTGGACAATATTGATTGTAGCAGCATAAATGTAATGGATGGCCTGCAGAAACATCCTCATGGAAGTAAATTTCATCGCCGTGATAACACCACATAACTTTTTCTATACCCGGAAACTCATCTAAAAGATATCGCACAACCTCCAAAGTCACATTCTTATTCAAGCATGCCTTATGGAAGAAGGGATGTACATTTAATTCTCGTAAAGCTTTACTGTCACATGGATTGAGATGTTTGATTTTATGTCGTAGTATACCTAATGGTGATGAACGAGTGTTATCTTCACACCCGGAGCTATAACATAACTCTTGTATCTTTTCACGCAATGTATCCACGGAGATATCATCTGATTCACAAACTTGACATAATTCAGATTGTAAACTCATATAGGTAACCATTATTGCAATGATGAATGTTTATTTGAAGCTTGTAATGTAATACAGACACAAGATGTGTATACTTTAAAGATTTTGAACACAAGATGTGCACAAAATTATGAAATGCTTATTCCTTCCTTTAATGATGATACTGCCGCCTCCAAACCAATATTAATCGATAGAGCGTTAAAAAACCTGTATATCTAGCTATACTAACAGTAACAAGAGTACAGTATTGTGTAATTGTAATTGGTGTAAAGTGCTCTAATAGATACTAGAGGTAGAGGAGGGCGGCATGCATGCGCGTGCAGACTGCAGAAGCCAATGACGGTATCCTGTTTCATGGGAATAAACATGCAACAATCTTCTGAAATCTGTTGCTACTCAAAACTTGGCTTCTTTCTTCACCATCGTAGCACAAGGTAACCTTCCTCCAGCAATTACAGAACTTATCAGAACTACTTATTTAGTGGCATTACAGAAGGATGAAAATGACCTAACAAAACTACGCCCATTGGGAATTCCAGCTGCTATCCGACGAATTACAGCATCCATGATAGTCAATAAATACAAAAGTGACTTTGCAGAGTATCTTCTACCTTTTAATTATGCAGTTGGTATTAGTGGTGGATTAGATATGATTACTAATACAATTAGAATGGGTGTAGAGAAGTTCATCAGTACTCCCGAAGACAACTTTGAATTGCCAACCCGAGCCCTTGTATCAATCGACATACGTAATATGTTCAACGCAGTATCCCGAGAGAAGCTTCGGGAGATTATCCGACTCCACTTCCCCATACTAGAAGAATTTGCCGATCTATTGTATGACGACTTTGGTAAAGTGTTTGCTAAGAAAGAAGATGGATCTTGGCTTGAAATTGCAGTAGAAGAAGGATTTGCTCAAGGTTGCCCAATCTCCCCCATATTTGGAGCGTTAGTATTAGGAGTGATCCTCAAGAAAGTACATGCTGACTTAGATAAGAGAATAGCCAACAGAGTTGCCACCAATGTACTGGGAGATGATAACAAAGGCGGAGAAACTATTACTATGGCATATATTGATGATGTTAACTGCCTAGTTCCCTTAGAAGATGTAAAGTTCTTCCTTGACAAGTTCAAGTTATATGGTGAAGAGCTTGGAGGTATCATGAACACCGAGAAAACGAAGATCCTCACAAGTACACATAATACAAGTACTGTTCAACGCTTAAAAGATACAGACGACGAATTCAATCGTTTCATTGCCGAAGACTTGGAACAAGCCATAGCTCTATATTCAAGAGAGAAGCGAGACGGTTCTATTGTGCCACACGAAGTTACAGATGGCCTCCGTGTGCTAGGATCACCTGTCGGAAATAATGAATACTGCCAAGACTTCTTCAAAAAACAACTTAAGAAAGCCAAGACAAGTGC
>Ga0214478_100860_pt1 | contig 16805 bp, 9 predicted proteins | sample M1_20Mar14CPVII9_2_FD_178001 | JGI IMG/M metagenome (GOLD analysis project Ga0214478, IMG submission 178001) | Marine eukaryotic communities from Monterey Bay, California, United States - M1_20Mar14CPVII9sort6BwellD7 | ecosystem: Environmental > Aquatic > Marine > Unclassified | place: USA...
GACGCTAATGACTATTCATTGCAATAAAAACTCAGTAGATATAAGTTGTCCTACACAGTCAATAACACAGTATTTTCATTGCAATAAGTGGTCCCCGTTGTCGATAACTGTCTAAAGGACGGATTACATGCGGCGGCTGCCGTACTATTGTCCAAATGAGTTCAGAGAATTGCCGACAATCCTACATCTATTGAGTAGAGAAAGCTGAGAAGTTTTAGCGATCTCGAAAGTTAAAAGATACCGGTATCTCTAACTTTCGAGATTAAAAGTCCCGAAAGTTTAACTTTCGAGATTTTCTAACTTTCGGTCTAACACATGCAATCAAGTATCTCAAAACTCCGGGTATCCTAAGGTATCTTGACCGCTCAAACCGCGAGCACAGCTTCTTGTTTACTAGTGTATGAAGTGATGATCATCTTGTCTGGTGGAGACTCCGAGTGTATTGCGGATCACATTTAAGGTATACAACAGTTAAACTTCATAAATATTTAAACAAGCTAACTTAAACATGATTCCGCTACATAGTCATAAAAATCTAACAATAACAACCTCACTTGTCCTTGGACTTGGGGTAGTTCATTCAGATAAAAATCTAACAATAACAACCTCACTTGTCCTTGGACTTGGGGTAGTTCATTCAGCAGCCAATGATAATAATCGAGTCGTTTGGGCGTCAAGCGGTGGAGGATGGAGGGCAATGACTGCTAACAGTGCCTACTCAAAAGTCTTTAGTCAACTGAAACTGTTTGATAGCTCTTCTGAGTCGGCAGGGTTTGATACCATTGCAATGACTTCTGGTGCATCGTGGTTTGCAAGCCAGTTCTTTTTTAGTGAACCATACTACGATATGATTGTCAATGGTAACACTGCATCTCTTGCTTCATTCACTCAAGCTTGGTACGAAGCATACGCTACCACACAGGACGGTATAAATCCTAGTCAACCAGCTTCATGTGGTCCTCTTGAAGAGGTTTGCTCTCTAACGTCTCTATCTATCTAATGAATCTCTTCATTACCTAACGATGATTCAAGTATGGGTCAATTGAGAACCCTTATTGCTGTATCCAACAAGTTCAACTTTTCAATGCCTCAATTTGTATATGAAATGGTAAGTACCGTCTGTGAGTCTGTAACAACTTGATCTTTTCTCCCCAGCCGAATAACTTACATCTTGATCGATCAGTTTCAGACGACTTCCAAGCTATACGATGATACGGCAAACATACTCACTGTCCGAGCATCACATGAGGATAAGATTGATCAGCTCAGAGGTATTGAAATCTGCTTCCACTCCTCACTCATGCCCAATATTAGAGACTCAGAGACAAGCACGATCACATATCTTGTCGAACCGAATACAAGAAATGCATATACTGTACCACTAGCCAATGACTGGTGTGTTTCAGATCATACCTCTCAATGGCGTATTCCTCTACCGCAAGAAGGAATATCGTATCCAGTATCGAATACATACGAAGAATATGCTGCACAGAGCAGCTTCCCTTTATTTGATCCTCAAGACCAAGATAGTGAAATGTACATCTCTCTGAATGATACTAGTGGGGAGTCATCATCTCGAGTAAAGATGGCAATCCCATTCATTGGTATCCCGACAGCTTTGCAAATAAGCACCGCATCATCTGCTTCTCAAGCAGTATTATCCCCGGCAGCACCATCGTTTTTCAGTCAAGCAATGTCAGTTTACAAATTTAACATGCAATTCATGAACGTTACAAAAGAAGAGCAGGATGAATACATCGAAGGACTTGATCAATTTCAATCCTTGTTATGGAGCAGTAATCTGTTTCAAAATGGAGCTGTCAACTCGGCGTGGAGTGATCCAAACCCAATTGATCTTCCCAATGGAGGAGCAGACAATTATTGGTTTGGAGATGGTGCCTTTACTGATGGGCCGTCTTTAGCCGGTAGTATTGCCAGGCATCAATCAAAGCATGGTACCAACGAAGAGATCAAAATTATCTTGACCCTTCATAATAACATCAACGATAACTTGAATTACATCTTGGGGTACTTCAATACAACATGGAATAAGGACATTGAACCAGGCGAGTTCATTTGGCCAACACAAGGTACTGGCATCGGTCCACAACCGAACCCTAGACAATCAAGACAAATATTTCAACAATATTTAGATGAAGAGTCACTTGGTAACGTCTTGGAGAATATCAATGGTACAACGTTAACAACAACTAAACTTTCAGCCACTACAATCGATAATGATGCATTTGGTGTTACTGGCGGTCAGAAGGTATCACTGCTTGTACTAAACTTGAACACTGAGGTTCCGGTTTATCTCTTTACCAAGCCAGTAGTTGAATATTATACGCCAATATTGGTTGAAATGGTAAGGTCTATTGCATCGAGTAAAGAGTTGGAGGAACGTATTACTGACTTTATTAATGATGGTGGTAGTTCCCCAAAGAAGGGCAACCTCCGAGGAGAAGCTAACATAATTTCAATCAGCTAAGAGCTACCGACAGATGTGTAAATTAGTTTAATGAATTGTTAATCTCAGTTCAGTGTAGTGTAAAATGTTGTTTTAGTAGTGTTGAAAAAATAACTATCTATACCCAACCATTGTCATCCGTTATCTAGGATTTTTCTTATATCCAATCCTTGAGGCAGCACTTACTTTCTTCTTCCTACCAGTAGTTGTAGTTGATGATAATGATATTGATGAATCTAAATATCCCAATCCGCCTGATGGGTTTGTACTTATCTTTTCTTGTAATGCTTGTGCTTCTGCTTGTTCACGTCGTTCTTTCATAATCTTTGTTATTAGTATTGAATATATATGGATTATTATTGAATATTGATATCACGAAGATATTGTGTTTATGACGTAACATATAATATTATATTGAGCAGAGAGAAAAGAGATGGTCAATAAAAATTAGATAGCTGCAAACTAACACAAGATGTGTTCATATCTACCGCTAAGCGCATAAAACCTCAGCATATAGAATTATTCCCACCACTAACGCACCTTATCATATTCTTCAACATCATCTGCCTTAAGCTCAATCCGTGTAGGTGGTCGTCGAAGCGCCATATTATAATATGTATTATCGTTCTGTGTTGCAAGTTGCAGGTATTTTTTGCAATTTGCAGTGTGATTGTGAATATATATACTTATGGTAGGCGCAGCCAAGCAGTCGGCACCCTATTTGGTGTTCAGGAGTAGAATGCACTCTGCTGTTTTGCTGCTCTTTTGTTTATGCAATACCACAGGCAAGTAATAGAGCGTCTTTTTTCATTGAGGGTGGTCTTGTGACATTTTTACTGTGCCGACTAACTGCCAACGTTAGGCATGCTAGGGCAGGTGCAGTTTACCCGATGCTTTGGAGAGCTCAGTAACACTGCAATGTAGTAGTAGTAGTCGCAGGTACCTGAATTAATCAGGTTCATGTTCAATATAATAAAATGCATTGCAATAGATTGGTGGTGGTCCCGAATTGGCGAGTTCAACTGAAAATATTCGGCGATCAACCTGCGAATCTCCAATGGGCTTAGCTAAAGATTTATCGCCAGTTACTCGCTAATTTCCATTTATTCTTAAATTGACCGGAGGAGGAACACAATTAAAAGGTGGTGGAGTACCCAAGGTACACACTCTTTTAGCTCAACCACAATTTTGCAATAAGGTCGTAGGCTGAGCGGCAGCGCCGATATCTCGGCCGGATCATATGCTATCGTAGAAAACCGATATACTATCATAATCTATAGATTCTGAAGAATATGGTGGTATATCGATTTCCTAAAAGATATTGAGTTGTCATATAGATATCGACGTCGCCATCTAGCCTATCGATTTGCAATTTTTTTTCGAACTTGATGTTAATTTTCTCTAGCTAATATTGCAATTGCAAATCGCCCCCGATGCAATATCGTCGAACACATATGGACGTAGATTTAACCGTAGATTACGATAATACTATCAATAAATGGCGTAGGTATACTATTGATGGAGATATTCCGTCGACAAGTTAATGTTGATGGTGCATCAGCCCGCCGTCGAAATTTCAATAGGCGATATCTTCAAGACAACTCAATATCTTTTAGGAAATCGATATACCGTCATATTCTATAGAATCTGGAGAGTAACGTGGTATATCGGTTTCCTAAAAGATATTGAGTTATCGTATAGATATCGCCGCCGCCGTCGGGCCTATCAGATTCGTCATGGTGATAAAATATTTGCGTAGTCTTAGGTAGGTAGCAAGGTAAAATTTAGCTTAATTTTATACACTAATTAGGGTAGTAATTACGCAAATTCATTGAATTTTGAAAACTAAAATGATAAATTAGACCTTATTTCGCGAGATGAAAGACTGTGGGTATCGTAGGGTAGATGATGAGAGGGCTCCATATATGGTCTCAGATTAATAGCGGCCTATCATTACACATGTAGCCATACGAGAAATACAAAGATTACATAGTACGATTAGTCCAACTCAAAACAACACAATCATGGCGGTATGCTACTATTACGCTTTGCTGTTCGCCCCATGACATTGGCGCTGCTTTAATAATCCTCCTCTATTGACATATTATCGGGGTTAATAGTTTTGTGTGTTTTATAGGCAAGTCTCAGTGCAGAAAACAAGTACCGTGCACATAAATACAAACCTTAAAAAGATTCAACAAACTAGCATAGGCAATGGATCTGCAAGCAATATTAGATGCCTCCTCATCAGACGATGATGATGACTATCTCTCAAAGTATAACAATACTAATAATATACCATTAACATCCACAATTAGTAATCTAAGTAGCAATATAAGTGATAGTCATGCCAACTACAAACAGCAAGCAGATAATAATGTTAGTAGCAACAGCTATTATAAAGATAATGTTGCTGCTCAACGGTCATATAATGAACAGCAAGAGGAGGTATTGTCCGGTATATCATCTTCATCTCCACCACTATCTGGAGTTCTACACGACGACGACATGGAAGAGGATGATGATGAAAATTTGTTAAATAATGATATCATTAATTCTATATTGAATAATCGTTCACCATATCGACAACAAAGTAGTGCAAGTGGTGATGCAAGAAGTGGAAGTGGTGCTAATTTAGAATTGGAAAAGATATTACGAGAAGCCGAAGAAAATGATTGTGATGATGATAGTATGAATGATGAATATAATTTGTCACCTCCACCTCCTTCTAGTAGTGCTAACACTAACAAACGGCACATTTCTAGCAGTACTAAAGATTATCTACTCCAGTCAATATTAAACGAAGACGATGACAACAGTAATGACAATGAAGAAGATGTTATATCATCACATAGAACAAATAGCTACAAAAAGTATACTACAATGGAATCTACATTGTCAAACTTGAGTATTAGCAACAGCAGTACTGGACAGGGTATTGCACGACGTCTATCGTCATTAACACCAACTCGTACCTCCTCGTCAACCATTGGAAATGAGATTATAACTTCACATTCATTTGAGATTGATGCTATATTAAATTCTGTACAAGATTCTGACGATAGTGATAGTTATGAAGATAACCATCTAAATGTACGGAATTATTCTGCACATAAAGGTAGTAGTCAACAAAAGCAGCGGAGAATATACCATGATGATGATGAATTGAGTGATGATTCTACTACTGAGAGAGATGATGGTGGATTGAATTTCAACTTTAGCAATAGTGCCGGCAATACTACATCGTCATTATATGACAGTGGAAGAAAGACAAAGTATGATGATAATATATCCATGCAATATCCATTGAGTAGGAATACACCCACTCGAGATGCTGACAAGGAACACTATACTAAGGGAGGAGGATATGAAGAGAAGAATGTATATGTACATCATAATGAATACAGGAGAGAACAATCATCATCTGATTTAAAAGATTATACTGCCAATTTCTTAAGTTCTGTTAGTAAAAGTTTTGAAGAGAAGGATAATGCCAATCAAGGCCACAACAACTTGTCACCAGCAAGTATATCAAGCAGGAATAACAACAAAACAACTTCTCCAAATAACAAACAAACAATAGATGAAGAGAATCAACATACAATACTATGTTTACAACATGCCGAAGTTACCGAACGACGATTATTAAAATCATCAAATTATTTTACACGTAATATTATATCACCATTGACTGTGAAACGACGGATGAAACCAAAGGTGGAATTGATGACCAAGTCACGATCTCAGCAGCAGCAGAATTCAAAGCAAAGTAGTGGTAGTTCAAGTAGCAAGCAACAGCAATGGCAGCAACCACGATTTGGTTTCTCGGGTGGTATCATCCAATCTAAAAGTATGTCAACAATCGGCTCACAATTACTCAAGAGTAATAATCATCAAAATACAAAATCAACTACAACTACTACAACGGGCTTACCAACAGCCTTAGCGGTTAATTCGAAATTCATCGCCGTAGGTAATCAACGTGGACAAATTTACATCTTTGATTTATTCCAACAATTAAAAATAATTTTATGTTTAGAAGATGTTGATACCTATACAGGTGCAACATTAGATGGGGGTAATATCCATTCGACTATACTATCAAGTACGGGACCAGTAACATCGATTGATTTATCATTACATGGTGATTATTTATTAGGAGGGTATGGCACCGGACAGATAATATTATGGGATGTTATTAATGGCAGTGTATTGAAACATTTAGTGGAGTTGCATACTTCGAGTGTTAGTTCGGTACGATTAACGTTTGTTCCTAGTAATAACAGTAGTGGTAAGAAAAAGGGTGTAGGAGCCGATAATGAAATTGGCGCAGTGAGTGTAGATGCTTCAGGCTTAGTGAACAAACTAACCTTCACACGAGGTAGGCTTTGGTCATCGAGTTATTCATTTGAATATGAATGTTTATTGGATGGTACTGCCGGACAAATATTGGCCATGGATGCATTGTCACCGTTGGATGATGATAATGTGAATGTTGCCTTTCATTCATCAGTGCATAAAATTGTCTTGATTGCATTATCATCGGCACGAAGTTCATTCGCTGTATCGGTTGAACCAAAGGTTAGCGTTTTACATCGTTGGGCACGTCCAACGACTGAAAGGATTGATCCGTCCATATCCGACGAAGATCGATTAACACAGGTATCATCGTCAGTATATGCATCAACCTATGCCTCGAGTTATGCCTCATCGTATATGTCAACATCGACATATCATTCTACTGATCCACCACCCAAGTTATCATCATCATCAACGAGTAATGTTGATAATACACCTGTGCCATATTTACCATGTCTGTCATGGGGTTGGGCACTTGTATCAGGAGGAGGACATACAGTAACACCTATATTAGCACGTGCATGGGGATGTTGTCTTCAATTCTTACGTGCTAGTTTCCCCGAGGTTGATGATGAGTACGACAATGAGGTAGCTGCGTCCGCTGAAAATGATGATGTAGTTCACTGGCCAGCATTCGGGACGCATGATGAATTCGATGCATCGGCACCTGTCGTGGCATTGAATTGGTTGGGTAAACGTTCCTTAGTATACTTGACAATAACGAATGAGTTCATTGTTATTGATACGGTCATTATGACAATGCAAGAACGACTTGACTTCTCGGGTATGAAGTTAGTCTATGCCGAGTTTGCACTAAGTCGGCAACGACGACTACCCAATTCCAATGGTTGTACAACCTTTATGAATAGTATACGATCGAATGACAATCGGTTGTTAGTGCTGTGTCAAGAAGAGATTAAGGAGATTACAGTTCTAGGTATGAGACAGCAAATTCTATCATTAGAAGATGGTGGTCAATGGCTGGAGGCGTTGGCACTAGCCTTAGATCATTATGAAAGTACAATTACAAGTCAAGAGGATAATAGACGAGAGGATGCAGCATCGTCATCGGCCGCATTACGTCGCTTAGATGTCATGACAAGGGTCGATTCTTCACTCTTAACAGAAGATGAGATTTGGATGGCAGAGCTGCTTATGCGATACTTGATACTTGCGATTGATAATGCGCCAGACTCAACCCCAATGGAGTATTCTTCCTTTTCAACCAGTCCACTTCCCAATAGCCGATTGAACTTGGCTGAGAGTCATTTCGAGATGTTATCAGGCGTTTGTTTGGAGTTTTGTATGGTCACACGACGCTTGGACTTATTGTTTGGGCCTATCTTCCGTTGTTTCTATGATGCGAGATATATCAATGTCTTTCTTGATATTATGGAGACGTATATTCTCAATGATAGGCTCAAGTACATTGCACCTGAAGCCATGGTACTATTTGTATCTCACTGTAAAGATATGAAAGATTTGTCAATGGTAGAGCGATGTCTACTGCACATGGATTGCAAGTTGATGGATTTTGATTCAATATTATCCCTATTGAAGAAAAATGCATTGTACACTGGGTTGTTTCATGTCTATTCAAGTGGCTTGGATGATTACGTTTCACCCTTGGAGATTTTGTTTGATGCACTCTTTGAAGCAGCCGACTCGGTCGAGGATACAATAGCTGACCGACGAAAGGATGGTATTCCTAGCAACAAGTTTGAGCAGTTTGGATACAAGATCATGTAAGTTGTTGATATGGAGGTTTGGTTTTTATCGACTTGTGCATAACACTCACTATCATCTCTAACCTTGTATTGTAATTTTCAGACTATACCTTCGACACTGTTTCAAGGGCAAGACATTTCCCAAAGGTGATGATATACTTCCCGCAGAGAGGTTACAGACTCTACGACCAGAACTGTTTGATCTTCTATTTAGCAAAACATCACGACGTACATCACAGCAAAGTAGAAATACTTCTAATCGCGGACTTCGTGCCTTGTCGTACCCCTACCTCAGAGCACTCATCTTAATAGACGCGAAAGCACTCCTTGATTGTTTGGCCATAGCTCTTGACGATGGGTCGGCCAGATTTGCCCAGGCAGCTAGTCAAATGCACACTCTCGGTTCATATGATGTTGAATACGAAACGGACAACATGATGATAGAAGTTGTTTCTCCAGCAGAGGATGAGCAAGAAGTTGACAAGGAGCTACTACCCGACAGGCAAGATCTTGTCAATATCATATCATCCATAATAATGTCGGATAGTTTAGTTGGTTCCTCGTCGTATCACTATGGGCCTAGGAAACAGATGACTTTGTTATCAATCAAAGCAAAGCACTTCTTCTTGGACTTTTTAGCAAAATACTTACAGCTTGGTGTCATCACTGCACCCAAGTATCTAACTGGTGAAGTATTCATTCGACTGTGTAACAAGAAAGGTTCCTCGGAAAATGACATCCTTGCTCTGTTGCAGGCTCTGCCTCGATCGTCATATGAGCTGGACGAGGTGTTATACACTGTTGAAAGAGTTCGAATGACTCGTGGTGCGCTGTTCTTACACAAAGTAGGGGTAACAAAGAGCTTAGATAGAGATGACATGGCAGACAAGTGTCAGCATCACTTCAACCGGTCGATTGACTGCTACTTGAATGACATGGAAGAAGATGTTAAGAAGGGAGTATTTGGATATGCAAGGAAGGAGTGTGCTGGTGGCAATGTATCCATGTTGAGAAGTGTCGTCCTTAAACGACTTCCAGAGCTTGTCAAGTTAGATGCTGTACATGCGGCTCATTTGGTAGGAGAAATCTTTATTGAAGAAATTGATATGATCTTGTCATCACTTCAACGTATCGAGTCTGGAAGAGTTGAGTATAGCTTCCTCCATGCCATCATATCTGGAGATTTGAGCAAGCAAGATTCGGTGATAGCTCAAGAGCTGTTAGCCAATTTGACAGTAGATCATCATCATTCCTATCTACTACTCATGACAACATTTCAACCAGAGATTGTCTACCAATATCTCTCATCAAATGAGAATTATCGGTTGAATGATGCCTTGAAGCTATGTCAAGAACGGAAGATTACAGATGCAAGCGCCTACCTCCTAGAACGAATGGGAGATGTCTCTGGTGCTCTCAAATTGATGCTGGAAACGCTTGATACAAGAATGATAACACTCAAGAATATCATCCAACACAGCATCAAATCCAATAATCATCACTCATCCAGATCTAAGGTTCAGTCAAACGTGCATCAGAATGATACTGCACAGAAGGAAATTGTCCGAATCAAACAAATCTTATCAGCTGTTTTAGATTTGTGTGAACGTAACAAGAACGATCACCTGACATCGTTGGATCATGAGCGTGGACCGCTGCTCTGGTTTCATGTGCTAGATCGATTAGTCAACGCCAAGACTCTTCTGAGTATATCCAAAAATACTACAGAACTCCTCTCGGTGGAACTCTCTACTGTCTTGAGTGAGCTGTTGCTAATGACTATGCAACGAATGATATCCAATGTATCTCTCTTTGATTTGATGCATAAGATTACAAAAGATCATGCAGGTAGCGATCTCGGGGAGTTCCGTGAAATGCTTGTTAGTATGCTCAAGACGTATAGTTCCGAGTTAGATGTCTGTTCCAAAGCAGTGGATGTCATGTATTATGATATTAGATGTATGGCCTATGAGAAGAAGAAACTCAAGGTACAAGGTAGTTTTGTTCAAGAGTGCCCCAAGGATATACCTAGACAGTCATTCCTTGACGTTGGTGCTGGTGGACAATATGAAGTTAAAAGCCCCCGCAGCGTTGTACTCGACAGCCATCTCTTCTCTGTCAACAATCAAGCAGCTACTCATAAGAGTAACGCTGTGTCTTTGTTGAAACAGAGAAGGGTGAGCAATCGGTATCAGTCACGATCTGGCAAACGTCGAAGAGGTGGTGGTACGAATATAAACTTGATGACCTCGTCGGAATGTCAGTTCTCACCAGGCAGGGTTGATATGAACGATTTTGGATTACACCGTCAGGTTGGTGCATTGTCTGAGGCTCAAAATGTAGGAGGTTTGTAAATCTAACTACCATTAACCTTCATTGCCTTGCCTTATATTAATCTAGAGTATGTGTGCCTCCTTTTCAATATAAGTATCGTGATAGTAAGCTTATCCTAAAGCAGTGCCTCCTACCTCTAAAGATTCGACCTAAATTAATTGTACACTTTAACTTTCAATAACAAGACAATTTGATTTATTAACATCTAAATATGTGTGCGATCAAGGTTTCACCATCCACCCGAAACCTAATAATATTTTCCCATCCCAACACCCTCAATTAGGTCTTTCCCCGCCACCCAAAACAACAATTTACTTGCGCACCCCACCTGCCGATTCGACCACCAAAATTGCAAGTAAACATTTCCAGAAGAGTCAAAGTACAATCCCCTTCTCTTCTCGATTTCAATACATTTTAATTCCCCAACATGTCCAACCAGGGAACCCTCACACAGAGGCGTACAAATGCGGATACACCCCACCCACCCCAATTAACCAATCTAACTAATCCAAAACAACATATAAATTTTTAATGACGACCGCGTCCATCATTATAATCACCACCATACCCTCCTGCATCACCTCCGGCACCACTTGCTCCCCGATCACTTCCCGAACCACTCTCAACCCTATTCCAATCCCAATCCAAACTGGAATTATTATTCGTATATCCCTGACTTCTGAATAAATCACGGAACATACCCCTCAAGTATGCAATATTTGGCTTAGCCTCAAACTTGAGAGAACGACAGTATGCCAAATATTCAGCAAATTGGGATGGGCAACCTTGACATAAAGCGGGGATGGTAATGGATTGTTTCTTTTCCATAATTAACTTGTATTTCTTGGTGGCAGACTTGGCCTTGAGTCCCTGCCATGGCAATCCACCCTTGAGGAAGTAAACGAGGACATAACCAATCGATTCCAAATCATCACGTCGGGATTGTTCCACACCCAAGTGATTATTAATCGAGGCATAACGGGGTGTGCCCGTTAATGACCGTCCCTCACGTTGAGGGATGTGTTGTAATGTACGTGGATGACGGTATCGCTTACTTAAACCAAAATCAATACAATAAACAAAGTTACCGGAACCACGTCCATCGGTAACAAAGTTGGCAGGTTTAATATCACGATGGATTAAATGCCTAGAATGCATAATCTCAACACGTTCCAACATTTGATCGGCTATCATAAGTACAGTTTTTAAACTAAACCTACGTCCACACTTGTTGAATTGATCCTCGAGCGATGGTCCTAATAAATCCATAACCATTAGATTATACGAATCTTGTGTACCGAAGTAATGTACCTTGGCAAATCCGGGTGCATTCTGTAATTCACGATATACCTTATATTCATGACGAAGTTGGGGACAGCGTGCACCATGCTTTTCAAATTTAACGGCAACCTTCTCTCCGTTGGCACCCACGCCTAGGTAGATATCACCGAATGATCCACCACCGACACGTTTGGTGATACGATATTTGGAGATGGAGGATTGCATATTGTTTTAGTAGTAATATTATTATATTCACCAGTTAGTATATACTCAACGGCTACCACTAAAATAAATTGATGTTATTTGATAGTTATTAATGTGCTGAATCCAATAAAAATATATGAATTAACCAACAACCAACTAATTATTAATATCCAACCAACAATGTGTATATGTTGCTATTGTCTATATATGTATTATTATGGTGCCGCCTACTCCACCAACAACAAATAAATAAATAAGCCTCTATCTAGAGTGAAAAAGGGCAAATGAAAGGGCGCCCCTGGTAGATACCGTTCATTTATCCCTCAAGCTAAGACTAAACAATTGCAACTGCTTGTTGCAGTAATTCTTCTAAAGTACGGCGGAATTGACTCCCTTTGATATCATATGCTCGGTACATCGGCAGATAATAATGCAGCATTAGTATTATATTTCCATTGTACAAGAGTTAGTTAGTTTGAAGAGAGAGATATTGAACATATTATCTTGTGTCAGAAATCAGAAAAGAATAAAGAAAAAAAAGATAGAACACATCACTCTGCCCAATCAAATATATCAATCAATTGCTGTTGGGGGCGAAACAACATTGCTTACCGGTTTTATTTGCAGTGATACAGAGAGATAGTAGTCCATTTGAGCATTTGGTCAGAGGTGCTTAGAATTGCTATGTGTTAGAAAAGAGATCTCATCTATCAATACAACAATAATCATGCTTCGATCAGTTCTCCGTAATGTTCAGTATTATCTCCTCTTCTTTTCAATGCTGCTGGTATTACTTGCCTTTCAACGATTGCAATTACTTGATCATCCATTTGGTGCATTTACTGATAGGCCACATGGAATGATCGTCACACCAAGTAGTCCTGATAGTGCGGGGCGAGTATATTATGGAGGAGATGAAAGTCATAAGATTGGTTTATTCAAATTTCGATTGGGATTGTTCAAGTTTATACTACCAACATTTGCTACAGATGAAGATTCATGGCAAGTAACGAATGAGTTATCATCCTTCATGAGAGTACCTCCTCCACCAAATAAACAGAGAAAACAAAGAAGAAAGGAAAACTTCTTCTTGAGATTACAGCAACTTGATGAGGAGGAGGATGTAAATGGTGGTGGGGAGGAAGCAAACAAAGAGAAAACTACCCCTTCATCAGTAGCATATATGATTATTATACCAGATCTATCAAAGACACCATCAGGGTTCAATGTGATATCATATCATGAGAAAGCAAAGGTTTTATCAGCGTCTATTGCTAAAGCACATAAAGACTCACCCTATGACTACAAGTTGTGTGCACTGGACTTGTCGAATAAAGAATTAGATAGTACTAGTACCGATGATGATGACAATAATACGGCAATTATGGCAAAAACTAAACAGGTTCAATCGCTTTTAAACGGAGACAGCTTCAATATTATCCACATGCTGGACAAGAGAGTGAACAATGTTAGTCTATCCCGTTTACTGGAAGAAACGGAAACATCACCGCATCCAGTCATTGAAGTATTGAAAGAGCATGATATCGTCGTTCAACTTAGTATAAATTCATTCCTACTTAATCCATTGGATGATATATTTGATAAGCTTTTGCAAAGAGGAGAACATGTAGAAAAGTCGGAATCCAAAGTAGATTCATATACTTTAGATTATAATCAAAACGAAGAGCAGCTGTTCATCTTCAAAACAATGTCCCATGATGCAACAATTTCCTATCTCAATAGTTTAGAATGTAGACTTTGGCAACAAGCTAATGAGAGCGGCAGATATCAACGCAGAAGAATATCCCAACAACAATAGTGACGGTTTCAAGAAGAGATCTAGTAGAAGACAACCCCAACTGTCAAGTTCAAGAAACGGAACACAGTTTTCCGCTAAATAAGTGTCTGTATGATGTTGGGGGTGTTGATACTAGTTGCTCACATAATATAAGCATGAAAGATGAAGGTCGGATTGCACATTATGTTGGAACCAGCTTGTGTAAAGATGATTATTCTGGTCAAGAAACTTGCAAATGGCTTTGTGGAGAATGGTCGAAGCTCTTCCTTGAGAAGAGGTGATAGATGTTGTCTGCATCTTCTTCTGCGGGTCCTCCCGGATAATCCTGCCCCACAACATAGAAACAACTACGTATACTCACCCACCACAAGTGTGGTATGTATATGTTAACGTCGGCCTGAAGATGTATCACAGTATGGTAGTAAACTAAACACTGAATTTTATCTTAATATGCAAACATCATAGCTGTAGCTTTCCCTTTTTATTCAAACCTATACTTCTCATTCAAACTCATCTCATATACTCTCATTCATTTACGTCCTTATTCTGAATTATGAAAACATGCAACACCATAATTCACTATGTCTTCAAAATCTTATTCAAGTTCCTTCACACTTGATTTCCTTGATGTAAATATTCCTTCGTACACAAACAGTTTCTTTCCAACACATTAACATATATATCTTATTCTGCAGTCTTGCCCTGTGCAAATCCTGCATTGTTACGTAGAGAATTAATGATCCTCATATTTTGGCTACTCATATTCCGAGAGGCTATTTCCAACAGCTGCTGGTCTGACATCCTCCTCATCGGTGACTCACTGGTAACTTCTCGAGACAGTGAAGTAGCGGCTGCTGCTGCTGCTGCTGCAACTGATTGAGTTCTCGAAGACAACTGTGAGAGGAGTGATTCCAATTCACCTTGCGGAGGCAACCCATGCCGATCTTTAGTCAAATTATCAAGAAGGGCCTGTGTCTGCAAAGATGTGGCACGGGAAGCAGCTTGTTCGGCTCTGTTACGAGCAATGAGGGATCCAATGAGGGAGCTTGTGGGAGGGGCTCTCATAGGTGATGGATCCCTCATGCCAGCCAGCGCTCGTTGCCTGGCCAAACCATCAATTTCTCGAGATAGCGCCAGACTACTCAATGATGACGTAGCTGCTTCTTGACGAGCCGGTGAAGCAGCAAGCTTGGAATACAAGTCCTCCGCACCCCCAATTGCAGAACTAGCACCGCGCATTGAGGACGAAGGAGGAACGATCCCCCTCAATAAAGCCTCTTTAGTAAAGTCTGTTCAATATCTGCAAGTGTAACATCTGAACCAAGACTTCCCATGTTATCACGTTCAGTCCGATGAGCTACTGGTGGTGGTGGTGGTGGTGGTGGCGGTGGAGCTCGTAATGCCTGTGTCAGGGCTGGACCTCCAGCAGCTAACAAAGCTAGGGTGCTTGTCGGCAACGTTTTCAATAGTTCTGGTGTCAACTCTGAGATGGGAGGAAGCGCAGCAGGAGCAGGTGGTGGTTGCCTTGCCTGCTGAGATGCCTTGATAGCTCGACTTAATGCCACCTTATCAGTCAAATCCTGAACTCGGAGTTCACTTGCTACTCTGGCATCCATGGCTTTAGCTAGTAGCTCCAGCTGGAGACGTTCTGATTCATCCATCTCGGGTGCCCTAGAATCCCGTTGTTGATGAGGTGCCGCAGTAGACATTCGTACAAGATTGCCAAGATTAGGCATGTTACTCATAGAGTGAACAGTCGGTGGCCTTATGGCAGGAGCTGTAGGCTTCCTCCCAATGAGCTGTTGTTCAAGTTGATGGCGTTTCGTCTCATACTCAGCTAAATGAATACGAGGAAATCCTGCGGTAACTGACGACGGCACATGAGGAGCCGTATATTGGGGTGACGTAGAAGTCCTCATTCCCATGAGATGCTGAGCAGTAGAATGATCTTCGAAAGTAAATCCTCCCATCTTTCTTCCTTCTCCACTGGACTTGGCCTTCTTCTTTTTACCACCCTTACCTTCCATGGGGGCACCGTGCTTCCTCTTCTTGGCCCATGTATGGCCAATAGTTGCATTCATAGGCTGCGGGAGTTTATCCAATTGCTCCTGACGTTCCTTCTTCTCCCGTGCCTCATATTCATCATATTGCAATCCCAACCGTTCTGATACCTCATTAATAAATTGTCGAGTTTCATCATCCATCTCACGATAACTCTTGGCAACAGTTTGTGCCAATTCCTTGAAGGGGATAAGACCATGAGACTTACGATGTTGTCTCTTCTTATCCTGATTAGATATTAACTCGAGGAACCAATTCGATGTTAATGGTAGATGATTATACCGACGTGGTAACGGTGGAAGGTTTAATGGCTTGTATTTAATATAAGGGTTTTTCGATACATCAATTTGATTCTCGACTGCATTAATACCCCCACCTCTGGATTGCAATAATAATTGCCGCTCAAGCATGAAGAAGATATTGAAGTTGCTGCAATATTTATATTGTTATAGGTAGTGTATATCGATGCGTGACACGAAATGGTGTGAGAAAGTTCACATGATGTGTCCAATAAAATAAAAGAATTATTAATGTGTTGGTACTTACTTATACTTCTTGATACGCTGCCTGTACT
>Ga0214478_100864_pt1 | contig 16773 bp, 11 predicted proteins | sample M1_20Mar14CPVII9_2_FD_178001 | JGI IMG/M metagenome (GOLD analysis project Ga0214478, IMG submission 178001) | Marine eukaryotic communities from Monterey Bay, California, United States - M1_20Mar14CPVII9sort6BwellD7 | ecosystem: Environmental > Aquatic > Marine > Unclassified | place: USA...
GCATCTACTGTGTAATCTACAACTCTTTGACCAATCCTTTCAAGTACCCCCCACAAGCTCATATTCTTCTGGTTGAACACTATCTTGCCATTGGTCCAGCTGATGGTGGTACATAATTTGAGTGCTAGATCCGACTCTTTATCAACAATCAAACACAACACGGGTGGGTCAAACTTGCCACCCTTGGCACGTTTCTGAATCTTCTCGTCTACAGAGTTGTATGAATCGTCAACATCTTGAGCTTTGAGCCAATCGAGACCGTTAATCTCTTCTTTTGTTGGTTGCTTTGGAACATTACGTTGATAACTCGGCATAAATCGAAGCAATCGAACTACAATCTCTCTTGCCTTGGTAGTCGTGGATGAGGTATCCTTATTGCCATGCGTTGGTTCATTATTGCCATCGGTATCAGCGGTTGTATTAGGACGCAAGATGGATGTGATTACAGTCACTAACCTCTGTCTCTTAGTACGAGAAGTGTTAGAAGAAGACGATGCCGTCGCTGTTGTGGTGGGTTTGTAAAGTTTAAATTAGTGAAGAGCAACCTTGAAAAAGTGACATATGATGTGCACAAAATGTAATACTTACCCCCAGTACTAGTATCTCCTCTCTTCTTCCTTGCAATAGGTTTCTTATTCTCCTCAATATCGGGTTCCATCTTCGAACCTAAATTGATAGATGATAACGTGCATGAGATAAGAACATAAACATATAGAAGTATCTTTTCAACACAAGATGTGCACATTTGAAACTTACCACTGCCACTACTCCGTCCTCTCTTCTTCTTCTTTCTCGCAATAGGTTTCACCTTTTCCTCAATATCGGATTTCATCACTTCTTTTACTTCATCGATATCGGAGTATAGTCCATATGTTCTATCCATAATTTCTTCATATGACATTGTAGATAACTTATAATCAAGTAATGCTCGGGATTCAGCAGAGAGTCCGCACTCTATTGCATAATCTTTTAGATCTTCCCATGGCATCGACAACACTTCAGCCTGAGATAGAAGTTTACTTGCTGATGATGATAGAATGATGTAGTGCATGAGATAGAAACATAAACATATGAAGTATCCTGAAGAAGAGACAAAAGATGTGTACATGTATAAAACTTACCACTACTACTACCACTCTCTCTACTGCTACTTTGACCACCAGTGAAAGTTTGGGTTGTACTTGTACTGCTAATCGAACTTCCCATATCTAATTGCAAATGAGATCGTGCATTAGATAGGAACATAATATAAATGTATACACATAACCTATATGCAAACAATACACCCCGTTCATATGATACAAGTATCAATAACATGTATGTGTACAACACCATTCACCCTCTATAAACTTTACCGTCGACGATAGAAAGTGTATCATTTAACGTCCAATCATGCATAACTTGTTTATATTACCTGTACAAGTCCATCGTCAAGGATACGAGATACCTCTGGCACACCGTCAGTCACCTACGGACACTAATTCTATCAATATACATCGTCTACGACATAGAATACAGAGAAGACTTACCTGTTTGTTGTTGTCTTTGATATAGATGCTTGCTTGATAAGAGGTATGGAGTATGATTGGGAAATTGTGAGCTCAAATCTCTTAGAAAGCGACCACGACCGCTCTCTACTCTCATAAAACTCATAAAAATCCTTTTCTCGTGAGGATACCTCATTAAACTCCGAGGATACCGCGCCATAATTCATTGACTTCTACTGTGAGGTCGTGTATGAGATTTATGTGCACTTTTGCACTCCGTCAACTCCAACCAAAAACATAGCTCATAATTTTGCAAAGTAGGCAACCAACACATCATAACACATACGTGTACTTACATAATCAATATCCTTTCTCCGCCTCCTCTTCTCCACTCCGTTCCACTACTACCAACCCACAACTCTTTATACTTGTAATTGTAAGTACATATTGCAATGTAATCTATACTTCTTGTCTATTGTATCACTTAAAGATCGTGTATCATCTCATCATCTGATTCATCTGCTGGTAATCACATACACTATCTAATACTATTCAAATACTCTAACTCTCTAAGTCTTCTGCAATTGCAATCTTCCCTCTCCACTTCCACTACCACTACTACCAACCACAACTCTAGAGTTATTGTAAGTACATTGCAATGCAATCGTGGATTATCTAACAATCATATACTTCTTGTCTATTGTATAAAACTTTAAGTGATCGTGTATATCATCTCATCATCTGATTCTTCTTCTGATATACATCTATAATATACTAATATATTCAAAGTATTCAAGGTATCTTCTACAATCATGAAGTTTGTCAAGGGTGGTCTATCAAGGATCACTGCTATCCCTAATGTGATCACTACTTTACTTGGATCGATTGATACTACTCTTCCTGATGGATTCAAGCTCAATCGTAAAGAGAAAGGTGATGGACTTGCCTATTACAGGGAGAAGCAACAGCTCGATGATGAGAGAATGCCACACCCAAAAGATACTTATGTTCTCAACGGATCACTCGTCTCGGACCTACTAAGGGATCATGAGATTGAGTGTGGCTACACCAACGTCTTTGATCCCTACGATTGGTTTACTCTTGGTGGTCAGTTGCTTAATCTCTGTAGAAAGAAACACATTACATTGATTACAGTTGAGGCGAGACAAACAGTAACCTCTGGTTCACATGGCACAGCACAAAGGACATACGATCTCCTCTGTGAAATTGAACCAATCAAGCAACTCTTCATCGAAATTGAGGCAAAGTTCATCATCAAACATTGTTTCTTTGTTGTTTATCTCGAGAATGGGCATCATCCTTTTCACATGGACGAAGGCTACTGTGGGACACATCGAATTCTCATCTCTCTTGGGAGTATTGAGAAGGAGATGTGGTTCCGTAAGGAGAATGGTTTGGATGGAATCAAAGTCCGACACGGCTCAATTGTTACTTTGTCAAAGAATGGTGGTGGTGTTGGAAACAGCACAATCAGCCACTCAACACGCAAGACAGGAAAGTCCATGTTTCTTTGCCTTGAGGTGGTAGCATTGTAAGCAAGTAGATTCAATGGTTGAATGTGGTTTGTGTGTCAGTTGTATATAGTACTAGAGGGCCAGTTCCTGGCGGGCAGTTTTCACGAGATCTAGCTTAGTTGACACCATTTAGTTATAACAGCAACTAAGGATTCATATTCTGCCACTCTATCGTCTGGTGGTTCCTTGAATTCCCTTGATAGATATATCTTCTTGGCTTTTCTTCCCTTTCGTATCAACCTTATTACCCATATCCCAACCGCCAGTTGCAGGCAAATAGGTATGGGAAGTGTTGTTGTCGAATACTATTCGTCACTAAAGATTTGTTACCGCAAATTGTTGTGTTGACCTTCCATCTACTTATCACATCATTGTTATCTCATTCTCTACTGCCTCGTCTCAGAATGTAATTCCAATGTCCAATGTAATAATCGGCAGTAGAAGTATCAATGTGAGAATGGATATGCAAGCGGCAGAGAGTGAATAAGCAACACTTACCATACATATGTTTCTGCCATATCACGTAATTCATCACCCACATCTCCTCTTTTATTGTTTTATCTCCTTCTTTGCCTATCGTCTCATTGTTCTAGTTCTATATCCAAACGGCAGTAGATGCAATATATGGCGGCAGAGATATAACATTAACTAGAACCCCTCGATTGATTGTTGAATGTTGCAATGTCTTTACATCAACAAACTATAATACCTTTGCAATAGCATTATCGTATGTCACTATTGTGTCGTCAGCATAATATATCGTCATCATACTGTTGTATATATACATTGCGATATCTTATTTTTTGTTTCTACTGATATTGTTTGTGATGTATGCCATGTTTTACCTTTGTAGGCTGTTCCTGGCTTGGGTAGTCTTGATGCAACATTGTTATTATGATTGGTACTGTTTGATGACGACGATGATATAAAGTAAGATATCACGAGTAGGATAAGAGCAAGAAACGCTACAACGATTAGTTTATATGGTCGACGTCTTGGTGGTACATTTTGTGTTTGTTGTCCAAAGTATGGACCGGCCATATATTATATTTAATGGTGATATCCGGCCGATATGATCCTATCTACACCCAGCAAAGTCTACCTCTCTCTATCAATTGATACCTACTATAGAAGAATTGCAAAGGCCAGTAGGAAGATGATGTGATGGTAGAGTATGGCCGGCAATGGCTGATTAATTGCAAGTTAAGATACTTCACGAGAAAAATTGGCGAGTCGCATCTCAAATTTTCATCAAATCTTGTCAAAGAGAATAAAAGCGGAGGCGTATAATAAGGAGGTGTTGTATGTCAATACCACGGTAAGCAGTACAAACAATATATATCTCTAGCCTATATACTACTCTCCGTAATATATACAATGACGGACCGCCGCGGTAATATGACACGGCGCCGCCGCCGACAGCAAAATAAACAATATAATCTCCCCATTGCAATGATAATTGCAACTACCGCCTTACTCCTCCTATCACTATCAATCTCAACAGTATCAGCTACCGCTACCACCAATCAACAAGTACAAACACTACGAGGAGCTAGACGTCGTATACAATCTACTGCCACAACCCGTAACTTGAAAAAGAAGAAGACAAGCAGCGACGATGGTGATGAACCTCCAGGATTATTCGCACACAAGCAAAATCGCATCGATCCAACAACAGGTGAGATCATCATCAACACTTCCAAAAAGCAAAAGAAGACTAAAACACACATTGACAAAGAAGGACGATTAGTAGATATCAATGGTAATCTCCTAGATAAGAAAGGACGACAAATTACAGTACCAGAACGATGTAAGAAACCAAAAGAGTTGATGAAGGTAGAAGAAAAGGAATTAAAGGAACAGTTGAAACAGGCTGAGAAGGAGGCACAGAAGAATAAGGAACAACAGAATAAGCCTGCAGTGGTGCCATTTGGGGAGGTTGGTGATATTAAGGAACAGCGTGAGGATGCTACTACCACTACTGAAGGTGATGTTAAGAAGAGCTCGTCGTCTGCAGTAGGTGATAAGAAGAAGGGCTCTCCCCTTTCATTATCTCCCCCAGCACCATCTCCCTCTACTCCATTTCTCCAATCCGAACGATCTATAGATCCAATAACTGGTGAATGGAAACCACCCCATACTTCATCACCAATAACCCAGGCAGAGGCCGAGGCATTGCAATTGGCAGCTGAAATAGCTGAACAGGCGGCAATTGAAGCTGCTGCCGAAGGTTTTGATGTATTCGGTGGTTCCTTAGGAGGAGAAGGGAGTAGTACATCATTGGAAGAACTACAGGGTACAGTAATTTCCAACTCAATGTGTGACGAAGACGGTAATCTATTACCATCCTACGCTTCCTTCAGTCCAACAATTACACCCCCGTTAGATGAAGGTGACGATGATAATGACGGATTATTAAATTGGCAAGAAGATGAATATGGAACGAATAAAACGAATGTTGATTCCGATGGTGATGGATTAACTGATTCACAAGAGATTATAATAGGTACTGACCCATTAAAAGTTGATACAGATGGTGATGGTGTGAATGATTATACGGAGTTAATGGATGGTACTAATCCGTTAGACGAGATGGATTTCAATAAACAAGATTTAGTGGATACGGCAGAGGGTGCTGATAATGATGGTGATGGATTGTTCAATGAACAGGAAATTGAATTAGGTACTGATATCAATAATGCCGATACAGACGGGGATGGTTTAAGTGATGGTATGGAAGTTATATATCAACAGACTGATCCACTCAAAGTTGATACAGATTCAGATGGATTGACTGATTATGAAGAAGTGATGAAATATGGTACCAATCCCAACAATCCAGATTCAGATGGTGATGGATATTCCGATGGGTTTGAAATATCGCAGAATTTAGATCCATTGGTACCCAATGATTATACTATTGATCCATTGGCAATTAGTCCTGGATGTGAATCATATTTGAATGATACGGTTTATGTAACGAGTATACCGGCAGCCATTGATCTGGAATATGAAATATCAATTGATGAGTTGGCGGATATTGATATTGTCAATGAACAGATGGAACGTGTTATGGCAAAATTGATTGGTGAAACTTTGATTAATTGTGGTCAATTATCATCTGATAGTGATCAAGTTGTAGGTGACGACGGAGCTGTTCGTCGTACTCGTCATACTCGGTCACTATTGACATCAAGACATTTACTCGTTGATGGTATCGATCCATCACCACAAGATATCATTTTAACAAAGAAGACATGCTCGTACTATACTGCTGATAATACAGACACGCCATCCAACACCAAGTGTTATGTCATCAAGTCATTAAGTAAACTATATCTACGTGAGGATAATGCCCAGAGCTCACCATACCATAGTTCTCAACAGGCCTTGAGGATATTACTCGATGCAATGAATAGTCCTAGTCCAAGTCCCTTCCTCGAGAGTAGCGGTGATAGGGAGTATAGTGTCGAGGGTGTGACGGGAGTACGATACATTATGGGCACACCTGACGAGGGTGGAGTATTACTCATTGATAACAGTGGGGGATCAGATCTAAATAATGGAGAAGGTATTGATGGGGCTCAAGAAGCTGATACAAACAGTGATAAAGATGGGTCGTTGGATCCGTTGTCACCTGTTGGCATTACTTTGATTGTCTTGGGTTGTGTGGGTATACTTGCCATTGCCCTTGTTGCTGGAAGAAATATACGTAAACGAAAGGATAATGGCCAGAAGAAGTCTCTCCAGTATGCCGAGTTCTATGATGATGAGAATGATTTGGATATGAAACATCATGGCTTAGAGGATGACGATGACAAGTTTACAGATAGGGATGCCAACTCATTGCACGGCACTCCTTCACCCAAGAGATCTCGACGTGATCATCGAGAGGACGATTCAATCTTTTCAGGTTTGGAATCACCTGGTAATGAAACGACGACTCTTGACCCAGCCTTCATTCATACTCGTACCTCGAATCATAATCGTGATGATGGAAGTCAAAGTCAAATTACAGCCGAACAAGGGTATGAGGCTGGTGGTATGCAATTCTATCCTCGAGATCCGTTTCCAAGGTCAAAGTATGAGCCCAAGGTTCAAGTCGAAAGTCCCAAGTATGAAAACCCTGCAGGTATGAAGCAACCTCCCGAGAGGAATGGTAGAGTGTACCATGTAGGAGATACCGTAGAGTTTTAAGGTTGAAAAAAAGAGTGTGCGAGTGCCTGTGTCTGTATGAGGAATGTGTAGATTAGTTTGTGGTTATGTGGAGTTATGGTACATGATGTGGAGCTGAAGTGATGCGTATGTCGTTCATGCTGTAACCTTATTAGAATAAGTTTACTATAAATCGCATGGTTAAAACGTAGATGGATACTCCTCTGATAGCTCTATAAGACGAAGGCCTCAGTTGTTGAGAGGATCAAGAGATAGGGCGGCGCGGTGGTTCTATCCTATCTCTTTCTCGTCTCGCTCAGTGCTCAATCAAGCAAATTAGGATCTAGGATACCAACTAAGGATTGTTCACGCTATGTGCACGCGTGCGGGTCGTGGGGAAACAATGGCAAACAAACTCAAACAACACACGGCAACCTCTCAATATCCATTGTCCACGAAATGTTTCTGACACTGAGGAGCTAGATTCAACTTCAGAATATGTTTTATTTGTACTTTTGACCCTCTTGACTTAGTTCATTGCAAATGAAGCTAGCAGTAGTAGTTGCCATAAATTTTAATCTTCGCCGGTGATAGCTGGTGAGTAATAAGGACGGTTTTAACACCATATAATCTCCTATCGAGCAATTACATTAACAACTATTTAAACAAAAGATGATGTTAAAAGAAGTTGTTGGTACCTTCGCGTCTCTGCTGATGTTTTCTACTGTATCGGCTAAATCTACCATTGATGATGTGTTATCCCCATCATTATCATTTACGAGGAAGCTCCTACTATCTGACGAGTGTTTAAATGATGAATTATTAATGACACAGGATGAAGAGCTTGACAAAGTTACCAGTGCGTTTCGTGCAACATGCCCTGCAATTCCTGAAGCTATCCAAGATGAAAATGGTACGATTACATCTTATAAATTAGTAGTAAATAGTACCGGATGTGATTCTTCAGCTGTTAGAGAATATTGTGATGCCAATTATAAAACCGCAGAGCTACCAAACGTTGAATTATTCTGTACGGGCGTTAGTATTGTAAATGAAACGGATGGAACAGTCACATCCCTTCCACCTCTTACTCAAACATTCATTGGTGGTGAAGTGAATTGTATTGCAAAGTCATGTCCTGATGTTGAAGAGTGGACTATGGAAGATATTGTACAGAATGCTGAAAAACAGGGAGGTGTTAATGCAACTTGTACTGCCACAGCTATTGAGGAGGAGATTGAAGAAGATAACTCTTCGGAAATGGAAATGGATGACACCTCCTCGGCCAGTGTTGAACGACTAACTGCAATGTTTACTATGCATGTTTACTGTGGTCTTAAGTAGTGTTATTGCGACATTGGTCATTCCTTAATGATGTGTTGTATCAGAGCAGTTTAGTAATGATGCGGAGGTGTGAGGAAAGATATGCTGTTAGTTAGTGTCGTAATAAGTCGTAATCATGTTAGAATAAGATTGAAAAATAAACATATCACAGCAGTACAATCTAAACTAAGCATGCTTTGTAGAGGTATAGGTAAATATAGTATTTACATGTTTGCAACTAGATATTACATTTATATATACATCCTATAATCTACTGCGGTTTACCACTCAACAAAAACTCCGCGAATTCTAAATCATCTTGCAAGGCAAGTTTTAACCAAGCATGTTCCATTGCCATATCAGCAGTCCATCGTTTCTTAGTATCCATAGTTAACAAGCATTTGATAAAATCTTTGGCATAGTCACTAATACCGTCCCATATCTCAGGATTGTCCATCTTGTACTGTCCTTTACGAATCTTTCTAAAGATTGTTTCATCCGACGTACCATTGAATGGCGGACGACCTGATAGCATGACATAGGCAATGACCCCTATTGACCAAAGATCACATGATTTGTCATATGATCCATCTAGAAGCTCTGGTGCCATGTAGTATGATGTACCGACAGTATTCGAAAGAGGAGGACAAGTCTCAGGATCGTGTCGGATGGACAAACCAAAGTCGATAAGCTTGATCGGGGACGAATCATCATCCTTGTAAACAAACAGTATGTTCTCTGGCTTGATATCTCGATGTACTATATTGTTGGCATGGAGATATGATACTGCCGAGAGTAAGCTGTGGATGATACGAGCTGCATCTCTTTAATGTTTGCAATTCTTTCATTTTCATTGCAATCTAATTTAATGGTTTGATACCTATACACAATGAGCAGCGGTAGTAGTACTCTAAGTAAGATCAAAGTAGGCCGATTATGGGGATATCCCATCATTGTTACGACAGGTAAAAGTAAGCACGAAGCTATACTACTTGAATGTAACACCGATGATCCACAACAGTTTCTCGATGAGCAAATTGATGTAAAGATACGATGGAAAATTGCTGGGTATAATGAGAGTGTACCTGCTAGAAATGTGGTGTTACAGGATATTGATGGATTTCCTGCTTCAAAGAAGAGAAAGATCAAGTTGCCGTCTGTATCAAAAAAGAGGAGGATAGATAAGAATGTTGGTATAGCTGATAAAGATAAGCCCTCTGCAGTAACTAGCGGAATTCATGTTAAGAAAGAGGAGGAAGTAGAAACAGACAACGACGAAGAGATGAAACCATAGATACCATTAGTAGTAGTGTCAATGTTAAAGAGGAGGATATTGAAACAGACAGTGATTGTGAGACGAAGCCAACTGCAGTAACCAGTGGTGTCGATGTTAAAGAGGAGGAGATAGAAACAGACAACGATGAAGACACCAAGCCATCTACAGTAACAAGCGGAATCCATTTAAAGAAAGAAGAGGAGGAGATTGAAACAGATAATGATGATGATATAGGCATTGCCATCAAAACAGAAGAGATAAAAACAGACGACAACGGAGATGATGACAGAAAACCAAATGCAAAAGAGTCAGACGAAGATATGCCTGTAGATGGACATGATATCAAGTCAATATCCGTATCATTCTTTACAAAACTTATAACTCTACTTGAACGTTCAGAACAGAAATGGAAATATTACGTCGATAGTCTTACTACTTTAAGCAAAGAGTTAGAGGATATGATTGAGGCAAATCCTTTACTACTCACGATAGTATGTCCAGAAGATATAGGAGAAAAGAAACATGTGTACTGGGGATTAACAGCAATGGAATGTTGTTGCTCGATAACACCCCGTCATCACGATAGAAATTACGCACTGTTTGATCTTGCGAAACTAGGTGGTGATGCTACAGACAAATGTTATTATTATATAATGGAAGAACAGGATAAAGAGATGAAACTAGATTGCTTTTTATATCTAATGTATTCGGGTTATATGCCATTGAAATTGAAGAAACAAGGTTTAAAAAATGATGATAACAGCATCTATACATTGGATTATATTGCCGAATGTTTTTTGGATGGGCATGACTTGGATACATTGACATTCGAATATCGTGGAGCAGGAGGATCAATTTTCAACTTCCTCGTGGTTATTTACAAGTTAATTGGTTATTATATCGTGTCATATTATGTATGTGTAAAAGAGATGCTTGTATCAAAGAATAGAAATTCTTTTCCAAAGGTCAGTAGTGGTTTCACACATGAAAAGGATGGTCCAACAGCCAAACTGATGAAGAAATATACAGAGGATTTTGTTTGTAACGAATGGAATGTTTTAAATAATGACGTCGGTCGTTATGGTATACCTTGTTGGGATTAAAAAGCCACCCTAATATATTGAACAGTGTTTGCATGTTTGCAACTAAATGTTACATTACATATACATATACATCTACATCTATTGTATCTATCTACTGCGGTTTACCACTCAACAAAAACTCCGCGAATTCTAAATCATCTTGCAAGGCAAGTTTCAACCAAGCATGTTCCATTGCCATATCAGCAGTCCATCGTTTCTTAGTATCCATAGTCAATAAACATTTGATAAAGTCTTTGGCATAGTCACTAATACCAGACCATATCTCAGGTGCCTCCATCTTGAACTGTCCTTTACGGATCTTTCTAAAGATTGTTTCATCCGATGTACCATTGAATGGCGGACGACCTGATAGCATGACATAAGCTATGACGCCTACCGACCAAAGATCACATGCTTTATCGTATGATCCATCTAGTAGCTCTGGTGCCATGTAGTACGATGTACCGACGGTATTCGAAAGAGGAGGACATGTCTCTGGATCATGTCGGATAGACAAACCGAAATCGATTAGCTTGATGGGCGAGGAATCATCATCCTTGTCTACAAATAGTATGTTCTCTGGCTTGATATCTCTATGAACTATATTATTGGCATGGAGATAAGATACTGCCGAGAGTAGGCTGTGGATGATACGAGCGGCATCTCTCTCATGGAAGCATGCCGGAGTAGAAGACACATCTTGTGCACTTTTTCTTGTACTTGCTCTACTGCCGCTGTCAGTACTTCTACTTGATGCCTTACTAGTCTTCTTGTTGCCCTTCTTGGCTTTGTCAACAACCTTATCGAATAGCTCACCACCGTTACAAACTTCAGTAACAATATGAACAGTATCCTCATCTTCATAACAATCATACATTGAAATGATATTCGGATGAGATACTTGCTTCAAGAATGATACCTCACGTCTTAGACGGTCTTGACGACGAACTTGTTTCTTGTTAATGATCTTAACAGCACATAGATGTGATGTTTGACGATGGAGACAATGATGAACTGTCCCTGCGATGCCATGGCCGAGTTTACTCTGTGGGAGGAGTTGATAGGTATCCTTGAATGTAGGTGACTGCTGCTTGGTTCGTCGTGCCTTGGCCTTGGATGACGATGGTAAAGTAAGTGTAGCAGACCGACGGCGTTGTCTAGAACGACTGCTCTGTTGTCGTTGTTTAGGTGATGGCGATGGTGGTTGTGGTTGATGAGACGATGCTGCAGAGCTCACCGATGAGCCAGCGAGCGATGGCTGTCGAGTATCTCGAGTATCTCCACTACGACCGCTATCATCTAACTTGGCTGCCAGTTTATCATTATCGTAGGTGATAAGACGAGGTTTCTGATGGATAGTACTACCACTGCTAAGCTTGTTAGATGCACCACGCTTGCCGTTGTTGGTTGCATCGATACTTCGTCGTCGGGAGTGATTGATTTTGTTGATGAACATTATAGGATGGTGTGCTGTTTGTTGTTTACTGCTATTGCAATTTCCCATTTAGTATACTATCCAACGATGATAGAGGTGATAATGAAGAGATTTTATGAACCTAATTGCAATGCAGAGGAGCAATGCACGATCATCGATACGATTACTCACATTTCATTTTCATTCAAGTTTTTGGTGAGCGTTTCTTGCAGACACGATAAATTTGGGCTGTTCAATCGAGGCTGATCATAAAATCATATGAGCAGCAGTATATAAACTTGCCCTAACAATGTAGAAACGAATGATTAATATGGTCAAATGACTACTATATCATATTTATTAGAGTAGGTGACATAGGCCGCGGCAGAGTTCAATTTGGATACCACAAGAGACACATCCTCTCTTTTGCCTGTCATCTCATCCTCCATCAACAACTCTACTAACTTAACATGAGCTCGTCGTTCAAGGATGGAGTTAATATGGCAGTATGTTCCAATTGTGGGAAGGATGAGAGTGATGATCTTCACCTTAAATTATGCACCGGGTGTCTGGGGATAAAGTATTGTAGTCGGGATTGTCAAATTGCTCACCGTCCTCGACACAAACATATGTGTCGAAAAGGTTTCAGAGATTGCACACGCGATGTATGATGTAAAGCTATTCAAGCAACCACCACCAAATAAAGATTGTCCTATCTGTTTACAGCAACTACCATCAATGCCAACTGGGTCAAATTATCAAGCTTGTTGTGGCAAAATGATATGCAGTGGATGTTCATATGCACCTCTACAAAAGGGAGTGTGCTTTGTCACCTGTCTGGGGCTGTACAAATGAGGCCCATCAATAATCTATCGTATGAAGATAAGCAGTGCAGTATTGTGCAAGCTTCGTGGTCTATCTTCTTCGGAGTGGTTTTGGGGCTGCCGCGAGGCTTCAAAGAGTGGTCTATCTTCTTTTGGTGCTGGTAATGTGACAGTAAGTGTGATCAGGATACCGGGGCTGAACATCATCATCATAGAATCTGTTTTTGGTTTGATTTGGCCCTACAGCTCTAAGACTTCTCCGAAGCTTGGATACTCGCCCCCATATGTAACATTGTGGCGCAGCAGCTGCAAGCTTCGGTTTTCTATCTTCTTCGGAGTGGTTTTGGGGCTGCCGCGAGGCTTCAAAGAGTGGTCTATCTTCTTCGGAGTGGTTTTGAGTTTTGGGGCTGCCGCGAGGCTTCAAAGAGTGGTCTATCTTCTTTTGGTGTTGGTCATGTGACAGTAAGTGTGATCAGGATATCGGGGCTGAACATCATCATCATAGAATCTGTTTTTGGTTTGATTTGGCCCTACAGCTCTAAGACTTCTCCGAAGCTTGGATAGAAACGAATGATACTGGCCAAAGTGTCATAGGCTTATTATGGGGTATTGGGAAAGAACACAAACATATATGAGCTCTAGATATAATATAGGTAATTACTCATGCCCCGACGAATTCATTACATATCAAATGTCTATTAAAGTTATATATCTCAAGCTCCTATTCTACATCTACATCTTCTCAAACTCTACAAGTCTTCTACTAGTCTACATCCTAGGATATCTTCTTCTCTCCTCTACAACTCCTATCTTCATGTGGTATCCCTTCATCCTAATCCCTGCCATCTTCTTCTCGTTTTTATACCTTGGCATATTGTACTCCGTTCACAAGGTAACCAACAGTTTCAGGTGACAATATCAATTCATCTCTATTGCTACTATTGTGTTCAAAGACCGCTCCATTCCATCTTTGCATCTTGTTAGTATCATTTCCAGTATCATTTGGTCTTTGTCGTTTGTTGCTCCTTGAGGCAATATCAGTGTGAATGATCGGGGCGGCGGCGGTGATACTATCATCATGTGATCTCTTCTTATCATTCATATTCATATCATTATCAAGTTGTACTTTTTCATTAGCGATGGATAGTTCTTGGTGACGTTCAGGATATGCAACCTTATAATCAACAAGACCACGCCACTTGGCCTCCTCTCTTGCCACTCTTGAACACTTTGATGAGACCAGAGCTAACATCATTGTTGATTTATCATTGGCAGTGGCTTGACTATTGCTAGTAGTATTCGAGGCACCACGCAAGTTCTTCTGCCAAGCTAACACTGCCGACCGGGTAGACATCCTTGCTCTTTTTCTTGTTCGTGAGAAGTGATATCCCAATCCACGCTTGCATATCACTGCTGGTTCTTTTTCTTGCTGTTGTGGCTCGTTTGATATCAAATCAAAAACCTTGCCATGAGCAGCGGTAGAGGAGTTCTGTTCTTCCACAGGAGAATCATTATACTCATTCTCGTTATAATATCGACTAAACTTCTTATCCTTTGTATTATCAGTGGGCGGTGTATCCATACTTGACAAAGAAGGATGTGATGATGCTGCTGCAACATTGATGGTAGTATTGTCATTTATATTCTCATTCTTCTTGCAATCGAAATCACCGATTTGGATAAACTGAGGACCTCTCTTCTTCCTCTTTCCGTCATTCTTTTGAGAAGAAGAGACATTGTTTGATTGCATTAGTAGCTTGATACCACAATCTAACGCCGCTTGATATTTGAATTGATCATACTCAGTTGGTGTATACCATAGTTGTGATTTGTATTGAGGTGTCGTTGGTGTGTGTATGGAGTTTGAGAGAGGGTACTTTGTTGATACCTGAGGGAGAAAGCTTACTGAATATGACTTCTTCTTCTTGTCGCTGCTGTTGTTCTTGTTGTTTATTATACTTTTGGTCATATTAGTAACATGTCTCTCGTCATTATCATCTGTTGTTAGACCACATAATGGTGGTGGCTTTACATTGCAATGTTGATCTTGCTTCGTATTCATAATATTCATATCACCTCTTGCATCAGTAGGTGATTGAGATATGGTTGGTGTATCCTCGAAGGCTGATACGCTATACAGCTCTTTCAATCTCATCTTATTATCACTATCATTATATCTCATCTTCTTAGTATTGTTGTCGTCATCGTGATGATCTAGAGTAACCCTATTCATCGTCCTAGGGTAGCGCTGCTGCTTGTCAGTGTCAGTATCAGAAGATGACGATTTTCTCTTTGGAAAGAGATATGATGATCGCTGCAAATGCTTGGTAAATGATGATCGGGGGTTAAATATTGTATTATTATCAGATATTTCAGTATTGTAAGGTAGTGGTGTTAATGCTGGTTCGTTGTAGGATGCTCTTCTTATCATTTGTGTTTATATTGCAAATCCAAAGTAGTTGATGTTTTGTTTTTACTGTATGTTTATGTTGTATTGATCTGTTTTATCTTTATGCGTAGATTAAGCAGCATTATATTATCACTTCACGACTATCAACTCTAGAATTCTGATACTCCTAGCACTTGATAGCGCTATGCTTGTTGCCTTCTTCATGCCCCCCGCTCGTGCATCATACGTTGGGCTTTTCAACGCATACCTGCCAACTGAATTCCCGGCGGTGTACGTTTAATCTCCAATTGATTCCTTGATTCATAGGTATCCTAGTATGTGGCATTTTTTATTTTTTACATTTGCAATTTGCAAGTTCTTCTTCCTCCTATTGCAACTCAAATAAAGACGGCAATCATGAAGTTTACGCTAGTATCACTCCTTATCCCGACGGCAGCAGAGGCATTTGCCCCTACATCCAGCCGTCATGGTGTTCGTTCATCATTAAACGCCGCTGCCACAGATGAATTCGTAGTCGGTATCTTAGGTGATTTACATATTGATCCTCGTAAAATGGAAGATTATGGTGTTGGTAAATCACACTTCAGTCCAATCTTTGATGAAGCCAAGTCAGATGGTAAAGGAGTTGCAGTAGTCTCTTTGGGAGATTTAGGTGAATCTAAAAATTGTGATCATAATCCTGAAAGTGATTCGGAGTTGTTCGCAGGAACAACCCAATGTCATGAAATGGCAGCCGAGTTCTTAGGTAGCTTTGGTGTTCCATACGATGTGGTCGGTGGTAATCATGACTTGGAAGGATTAGATGAATTCGAGACTGATGAAGAGAATTTAGCAATGTATTTAAAGGCACACGGGAAAGATACCGCACATTTCTGCCGTGAGGTTGCAGATAAAACATTATTAGTTGGTATGGGCTCCACAGTATTCCGTGATGCGATATATACCTCCCATGAAGTGACTATTGATCAGGAACAGATTGATTGGTTTGAAAATTTAGTACAGACTCATCCTGCTGAGGAGGGGTGGAAAATATTCGTTTTTACACACGCTCCACCTAATGGTAGTGGATTGAGGGTATTGCAGGAGAATCATGTTGTGAATGGATGTTGTTGGTTGAATCATTCGAATGAGAAACAGTGCCAAAAGTTTATTAATTTGGTTAGGGAACATCGTTGTATCAAGGTAAGATGGTTTTGAGTTGTTGCATGGTATTGTGGATTGATTGAGTTGCAATTGTGTCAAAATTTCTCATCCATTTTCTTCATTT
>Ga0214478_100867_pt1 | contig 16767 bp, 13 predicted proteins | sample M1_20Mar14CPVII9_2_FD_178001 | JGI IMG/M metagenome (GOLD analysis project Ga0214478, IMG submission 178001) | Marine eukaryotic communities from Monterey Bay, California, United States - M1_20Mar14CPVII9sort6BwellD7 | ecosystem: Environmental > Aquatic > Marine > Unclassified | place: USA...
TCTACAAAAAGGACACTTTTGATTATCAACTATATTGCCTTGGTTATCATAAACAGGCGCATGAATACATCCACTACATATAACTTTTCCACAACATGCATAGTATCCCCATCCTGTATGTAGTATTGGTATTCGTATGAAACAAATCGGACAATCTTCAGCTGGCGGAGGTGGTTTGAATAGTTCTTCATCGTGTAATTCAGCAGCACGCTTAGCGGCTAGTCTGACATATTCCTCACATTCTTTTTTGTGTTTGTTTCTATGTTTCTTTTTGCATGCGGCGTTGCAATAATTCACTTGTTTACATTTGTTGCATATATTGTTGATGTCATCACCTTCTTTACCGCAGTTGGCACATACTGATATAATATCCTCTTCATCGGCCGTGCTCATATTCTGCAACATATTATTCACCTCACATACACTATCATTGTCATTGTCGGGCGCACTCATATTGAAGTTGTGTTACTATGTAGGTATTTTAATACCTTGCTATCTTTCACCTATAACTATTATCAAAGCCTCTTTACTCTCTCTTCTTTACTATTGCATATAGACTTTTGTTTAGGGGTTGAAGAAGTTGTTGAGAAACCGCAGTATGAAACGAATCAAACGTCTCTCCCATACGCCGCTGAGTAACCATTGCATCGTTCACGGGCGGGCGGCCTGCCTTTTTCGTTTCATCGCCAAATTATTTGTCAAAAATGAACTCCCTTGAGCTCTCTAGCCGCGCCGGTAAATAAAGTGAGGAGGATAGTAGTTTATATTGACCGCTATATATATTTAAAAGTAAGTTTATTATATTCAGTATACTACTCTTTTGTGTTGACTTGAGAGGAGTTGTATGAAGAGAAAGCAGAATACAGGTATAAAAATAATGTGGTGATGGATAGATGATGTGATAGATGAGTAAATGTGATGGTTATGGATTGTGATGCCTGATACTCAACACAGCTCTATATCATTTCTCTATTCAGATTTATATCCTAAACACAACTCTATTTAAGCATGATTTCCATGATACTATGTATCCTTTGTATTGCAAATCTATCAAGAGTTTGTTGTGCTTTTCAACCACAGCATACTTTACCTCTCGCTTTTGCAGGATTTGGTGGTGGTAGCAATAAAGGCAAAGGCAAAAGCAAGGGCAAGGGTAAAGGAAAGAAGAAAAAGCAGATTAAGGTGGCACCAAACAATAATCATCTATTTACACCGGAAGGACGAATGGATCATATAAAAACACGAATAGCAGCGGCAGATCTCTCACCAATTGCAAAACTTTCATTATCTAGAACCACAGACGGTCAATTAGCACTTGACGTTGATCCAAATAATATAGTGGTGATAGACAACTTTCTAGGAAATGAATTAATAACATCCATGAGAGCAGAGGCCGAATCTTTATTACCTACCTTGATACCTTCACAGTCCACACGATGGGACGAGGACACACAATCAATAATATCATATGAAAAGAAGGGCGTCTTCTCAACTCAAATTGAAGGGGGCACTGTAGGATACGAAAAGTCACCAAGACTGGTGGAATATATTGTAACATTGACATCACATCTGGCAGCCAAATTAAATCAAATACTGCCATACTCATATCATCTTTCAGGCGACGAGCAGACGAACAAGTTAGCTGTTTGTTTAGGTGATGGATCTTATTATGATAAGCATATCGATAATCTGGGTGGATCAAACGATGACAATGCTGATGATCTTGGAGATCGAAGGAAACTCACGGCCTTATTGTACATTCAACCTCCAGGATCGCACGATGGACAACCGAGTTATCCAAACGAGAGTATAGAGGATGACAGCCGCGGGGGATATTTTCGTGCATATGACGTACCAGAGAATGATATGACAACGTGTATAGCTCCAAGAGGTGATAGGTTGATAATGTTCTGGTCTGATAGTTTAGTACATGATGTATCGCCAAGTTATGTAAATGGTGATAAAGACAAAAGGTGGGCATTAACTATTTGGTTTACAGCTGACAAAAAGAAGGGAGTGATTCGTCCTAGCGATGTTACTGTCGAGGATAAACATTTTGGTGGTTCATCTCTAAATGCTATTGGTGGAAAGGGATAAGGAGGTAGTAGGCACATATCTATTGGTATAATGGGTAGTTATAATGGTGATGGCCTTCTTTAATGATTATGTTTTACAGTCTAGCACACCACAACGCCTACAACAAAACATACATAGCAAATAGCGCCGGTTACTATTTATCTTCATGCTTTCATCAAGCAGCTCTGGGGAGTTCATGTTGAACCAATAGTTTTCGAATCTCATGCAGCTGTTGAAGCATTAGTCGTTGTTTTTCAGCATGGACTGAGTATATTGGCGGTGGAAGAATGTTTGACAAGGCGAAAGCATTACTGCCATTGTTGATATTAGAAGATACTTGTTGAGGGCTGCCTTGTGGTGAGCCGGCTGAGCGTCGACTAGATTGATAAAGTTGTGCTAACAAATTAGAACATTTGGATGAAGGAGTGATGAAGATCTTATCACTGGCTTTGGAAAAGGGTGATTCCATATTGTTTGAGCTGACATCGAAGGAGGGAAGCATATGTTCAGTTTGTTTGGACGGAATTGCAATACTTGTGAGCACCAACTCTTCCCCAGTATTCATCTGCTCTACTTCATTGAATTGGAAACTGCATGCTCTCTTCTTCAGAGGGCCACTGGCGGTCTTTTGTTTCTTTGGTAATGGGGTCGTACTCTTTTGAATACTAAACTGTATCATTGTCTCGGCGGCCTCATGATCAGTAACCTCATGACTGCTGGAAGATACACGCCTGACCATAGGAGGTGGAGAAGATAGAGCATCGTCATTGGGACTACTCTCTGGTGACACCCCTTTCTTCTTGGACAGCTTCGTCTTCTTGACAGACTTGCTGGCAATTGTAGGCGGTTCATCATCACGATTGTGCTTCTTCTTCTTCTTGGATACCTTCTTGGTCTGCTTCTGCTTGGTAATACCCAAAGCCTTGCACAAATCATTATACTCCTTCATTTGCAGACGATACACTTCACGACTCTCTTCTGATAGCCTATTGAAGACGGCCTTAGCAACATCATCACAGTCCTTCCATCCCGTTTGCATAACCTTTCCCAGTTCAACAAATGTAAAGATGCCATTCATACTCTTACGGTGTGACCTCTTGGTATCCCGTGCTTGAAAGTTCTTGAGTTCCAAGCAGATACGATGACAACGAAGAGCATCCACTTCCGCTTGTGTAGATGCGGCATATCTTGTGTCCAATGTATTGTAGTACTCTTCTAATCCTGGAGCAGTCATGATGAGACAGCGTATGGCATCCTTGTCTACATCATCATCATTGGACGAAGCTAATAGCCTGATTATATGTTGTCTTTTGTATCTGTAAAAGAGGTTGAATGAAGATAGTGGCCGACGAGGCTTTTGTATATCGTTTGCAGATGGGATGATCGTGGTGGCGGTGGAGTTGTTCATGATGCTTTTGCTAATTAATTGTAAATAATGAGGTATGCTGCAATGCAAAGTTGGTAGTAGGTGTGCTTAAAGTTGATGATTCGAGATTCAAGGCAGTGGAGTTTGGGGCAGTGCGAGCTATATACGATTAGTGGGCGGAAATAATGTGGACAAAAATAACTTCTCGGTTTTTCACTGTACCACCATTTGTACAGAGGAATCTATAATCAGGCTCTAATCTGTCACTAGAGCGGTAGGATGTTCTTGGGGGGCACTAGATTGGATGCCGATTTTAGCTTACCTAGCTTCTCAATGGCCTTAAAGTGGCATAGGATTGTGAAGAAGCCTTATCCTATATGCCTACTAACTTGTGGAATCCCCAACCTAACACATTTAGTTAGTTGTAGTTACACAAGTCTAATGTAAGTCTAAAACATTTCACCCAATATACCAAATCTCATACCTTTATCCTTCTTCTACCTATAAACTATAAATATAAAGTTTTGATTGCCCTTGTTGTCAAGGAGCAGCCTATATATCAAGTAATTGAAGTCTCAAACATATTACATTCCATATTGCTAGTGTACTAGCACTAGCAACCATCAGAAGGACATTCTGGAGTACACGGTGAATCATCCTTGAGCACTATCGGTAACCACCAATCATTATTATCTGGCTCTACAATCATATTGCAGTTACCAGGCCTTGCATAGCGACATACATAAGAGTGACACGTCAAGAAACCGTCTAGTTTGCTAGCCTTTGCACATCCGACATGTGTGGTTGCTCTCCATAAGACTTGTGTTAGATGGATATTCCCAGGCCATATCAAATCCTCTTCACCTTCTACCCATCTTTCAAGAACTCCGTCAGGACTTAACCCGGTGCCGTCATCAAAAGCAGCAGCCAAATTTTCACCATAGACATTTTCCATGTCTAATGATGAGCATAGAATAGTATGAGCAAGAGTAATGATATATACACAAGTACAAGAGAGCATGCATATCTTACCATGTGCTAATGTGAAGTCTCCACATCCCGATTCTAACAAATGATCCGCCCAAATCTGACTCGCTTGAGATAGCGAATCAGACCATTTCAAGGCATTGTATTCTTTACCTCCATTTTCATGCCATTTCTTTCTCCTAGAGTTATGAGCTTCTAACCATTTACTTATGATATCTTGATCACTATCACCAAAGGGGGGAGCTAAGTCTTCGTTGTCAGTTGCCATAGCTGTTGCATCTGTAGTCTCTTCTGACTGTACTTCTTCTACTTCTTCTTCTTTGGTATCGGTGTCTATTACTTGTTGTTGTTTACAGACACAACAATTCTCATTCGGAGTCTCTCCAACCCCTCCATCATTACCATATCCTCCACACCATGCTTCATTTCCATCAAGCATATAGTCCTCACAAGTACCACCGTACATGTCAAGATAGTTGGGTGTATCTTTACACGACGACTGCTCTTCTTCTTCTTGATCATCGAAATCCAATGGACCTGCCACAGTCGAAGAAGCCACCGGATTTGAAGTTGGAGATAATGAAGTTGGTTTAGTTGTAATAACAGGTTTGAGTGTTGGTTTCTTACTTGGACTATTAGTTACTGGTTTATCGGTCGGTTGTAGAGTTGTTGGCGATAACGAAGGACTACTTGTAATTGGAGCTGATGTTGATGGTGTTGATGTAGACGGAGCTAAAGATGTATCAATTGATGATTGAGTCGGTAAGGAAGAAAATAGATCGTCTTGACTTGATAATGACGATGGATGAGCTGTCGGGATGATACTAACTGACGGCGAAGAAGTGGTTACTAATGCAGTAGTTGTTGCTGATGACGGCTGGTCTTGAGAAGAAGACGATGTTGAAAGGGATATTCCCAAAGCAAGTGCCAATGCTACCATAAGAATAAAGATCACAGCTACTAATATCTTTGTACGTCGTTGTTTCCACCATGGTAGTATTAGAGGGCCCGCCTTGACAGGAGTTGCTTCGTCGTCATCATCATCTGCCATATGTGTTTCTAAAGCTTTAGCTTTTTCTTCTACTGCACTCTCCTTTACTTCACTATTCTCTACTACTTCATTAATATTACTACTATTCTCTTCTGTTTGCGATTCAATATCGTCCGGGCATGTATTTTGGTTTGTATCCCCTTCGTTTGTATTCGTATCACCTTCTTCTAAATTATCGTTGTTGATATCTTGTTGTACACCTGTCTCAATATCTTTCTCCGTTTCTTCTACTACGTCCGCAGTATGTGAAGATTCTACTACGGCTATAGGAGTTGAAATATCTCCCTGCTCGTCACGATTAGAAGTAACATCTGCTACTACTGGCAGTGGTGTATTTTGATCCGACATCTCCTCTTTCACCACTTGAGATGATGTTTCAATTGTACTATCTTTATCATCATCTATATTATTTGCAATTGTAGTACTATCTTTGTCATTAACGATATCATGATTTTCAACAACCGGAGGAGGAGTAAGTTCATTAGTTTGATCAGCAGTGATCACCGGCAGGTCAACAGTTTGAGTGGTAGGTGTTGTTGATGTAGATATAATAGATTTGTCATGGTTAGTATCAGTATCAGTATCAGTAGCTCCATCAGCACTAGTAGTAGAGGGGCTACTGGTATCATTGTTTGATGACTCGGATAAGACGACATTGGATGATGTGTCATCGACCTTTGCAATAGTATTAGATGTAGATTTATATGTTGTTATTGGTGGCCTGATAGTAGCAGCAGTTGGACGATTAAACCTACTGATCAGAGAATCAATCTTACTAATTAAAGGTTGTTCGTCATCATTATTATTGTCATCTTGCTTCTTCCTTGTCATGTCGATATTCGATGGTGGCTGATTATCATTATCATCTCGATTGGAATTGGAATTGGATTCCGTCGTCGTTGCTGCTAACTCATCTTGCATTGGAGATGCAGAACTACCACCTCCTTCCTCAATATCTATATCGTTTTGCTTCATCTTATCTGTGTTATTGATACCTGTTATTTATTTTACAGTTTGATATAAAGGCGTTTTGATTTTTCAGAGGTCATTGCTCACTACATCGAGGCAGTTGATTCAATGACCCCGAATACTTGGCGATAATTAGCGAATGTGAGTGGTGAGGATATGCGTATTGCTGGAGATTTTAAGTATCGTATATGCATATGTATCTAACACTCCTACAATCTACCTACCGCTATAATCTCTGCAGCCATCCATGCAACGATCACTATTCTATATCCTCCTTCGACTCTATCTAATATCTCTCTATATAACCACATCAACATCAGCATTCACAATTGCAAAGGATAGGTGTGTTCATAACACACATCATCAAACTACTACCGCCATGATAACATCAAATGATGAACCACAAGATCTTCTACCAATACTTAAACATGCATTACCAACAATAATATCATACTCAATACCATCAAATGGTAAAGTAGTACAAGCTAACGCCGAGGGTACTCCCATCTTAGTACGACATCCATCCAGCATGAGTTGTACATCTGAAAAGCTTGATTATTCTAAAGAAGAAGGAGAAGGAGAAGATAGGTTATTGATTAATGCAAAAGAACAACATGAAGATAATGTTGATATAGAAGAGACTGAACTGTTTCTAAAGCGTGTAACGGCAACATCATATACACATAAATCATGGACTGACATGAGACGTACACTTGTCTATTTACGAACAGAGGTACGATTTTATAATGAGATTGTACCATTACTCCTTGCCGAAGAGAATAATACGCCCTCTGCATCACCTTTGCATAAACATCTACCAACCGTACATCATGCTGCATACAATTTAGATGGATTGATACCCGAGGATTGTCCAACTACAAATGCAAAACAACCATCACCCTTTGATGAAGGAGATGATGAAGAAGCTGAACAAAAGAAACATCAACTCTTAAAAAACAAGGGAGGACACATCTTACTTGAATCACTATCACCATCACACGGATACTTTCAAGATTCACCAATCTCCAAAGAACAAGCATTGCACTGTCTAACAGCCGTGGCTGAATTACACGCCTCGGCATGGGGTAATACAAAATTATTACAAACAATTAATGATCGATTATCAAGTGCCGGAGGAAGTTATCAATTGTCATTCAGAAATCCGAAAGAATTAGAGAATATGGTCAAATCCTGGAAATACTTTTATGAGCAGTTTAAAGGGAATGATAAGGTGACTAGTATATTGAGTAAGGATGGGATTGTGAACTTAGGTCAGAGGATATATGATATGGCTGAGTTTGTCTCGAATGAATTAACACCGCAGGTTGGAGATGACTATGCCACATTGGTGCATGGAGATTACAAGGCGATGAATGTCTTCATACCAAATGAATCAAACAAGGAAGGGGAAGCAATCATGATTGACTTCAGCTGTGTTGGCATTGGATTTGGTATGTCAGATGTGGGGATGCATATCGTGCATGCTGTATTACCACAAGACTTGGACAATGGAGGTGAAGAGATGTTACTAGAGGGTTATCTAACGGCACTGGAAGCTGCAATGAATCGTAAACAAACTGGCAGTAATAAGGAGAAGTGGGCATACCCAAGGGATGCTGCACTTCGGCATTATCAACTTGCTTGTGTTGATTATATTAGATTTATTATGGGAAGATTCTGGAGATCAGCAACACCTGAATCATTTGAAAAGAAGAAGACAAGTAAGAATACTACTCTTATCAATCGTAATTTGGAGGCTGCCCTTAGATTTATTCAAAAGGTGGATATTTATTTGGAAGTCTTTGAAAAGGAAAAGAAAGATAGAGAGGCAGCTGCACCATTATAGAGTGTGCATACTCTATTTCAAGAAGAAATTGCGGTCTTTACATATCATTACACCAAAACATACATGTTGTTTTGATATGTGTATTGTATTCTCTCTAATATTCAATCCAATTCCCAATTTAATTATCCTCTTGACTATTTCCAACCAAGCATAATCCTCTATAGCCCATATGGGGTATCAAGTTAAGAATAGGGGACTTTACGTATCCTGCCGCATTAAGTAGAAGGGCACAAATTTGCCCCCGGACTTTTGGAAATTCGGCAATCAAAAAGAGTTCTCTCACTTCATTGCATTGTCAATATAAAGCAAGGTATTGTATATAGTGCAAAAGTTATCCTGGTTATTGGATATATCGTATTGTAAATAGTAGAAGGACAAGAAGAAGAAGAACCACCGCCGCCACCAGCCACAGTGCAGTAAGAGGTAAGTTCATGTTTATTTATATATGTAGCAATAAGAATATTATGAGAATTGAGGTGGACCGTCATACAATTTGAGATGGTATACCTTATTTATCAATTATATTATTTTAATGTGTTTTTATATAGATTTTTAACTTATATTATATATATTACCTCAAACCTATTCAATAATATTTAAACAATCAGAACAATCCATCATGTCAATTACAGACGCAACAGACGATACTAAAAACGAGTCCACCGTATGTGGTACCACTACAAACAAGGACCACCAGCCTACCTCCGGTACGGAAGATACAAAGAAGGCAGCTTCTAAACCTGCTGACAATATTTTGCCACCATGTTTAGATATGGTTGGAGTAACCTTGGATCATAATTCTAGTGGTGAGGATTTGGAATCAATGGCCCTTGGGTGTCAAGGAGGATTATCTAAGTTGGGTAGTGCTATGGAATTATCAAACTTTACTACCGCCGCACCTTCATCAAACTTTGCTAAGACTGCAGATTCATTTGATGCAATGAAAGATCAGAAACGTGGTGTTGTGCCTCTCATGCAGCAAGGTCATACCACTACCAATCTTTTATCCCTCGACGATGGCGACATTGGAGGATTAGGATTGGAATTGGGATTACCGTCGGGATTGCCTAACATTGCCGCCCTAAACATTGGTTAGTAATATGTGTACATGATATTATACCTTATTAAGCGCACTTTACTGTTATACACTCATCTCATGTCATCTTTTCTTTCTTAAGGAGAATATAATCTACAGGATATTATTAATGAAGTTGGTAAGGACTGGAATACTGGTTATGAAGCGAAATTACGTTTTGAGGTTACACACACCCCTAAGAAAGAAGGACATGGGGTGTGTGGTGGAGCACATGCGGGAACCATTGACTGGGAAACGATTCAGAAAAGATTTCCGGCCGGATTTAGTGCCAAGTTAAAACATCGGTAAGTTTTGTTTTTCAATCCATCTTTATGTCTCTATGGATATCTCAAATTACTAATTTATTCGATAGCTGGAATGACCTCAATAACCCTTCTACGAAGGAGAAGGGTAGTGATGTCTGGAGTACAGTGGATGATGTGACGCTTATTCTAGCCGGAAAAAACTACGATGGGAAGACGCAAGGCAAGTGGAATACACTTGCAAAAGGATTCCCTGGTCGTACTGGGCTCGACTGCAAAAGACGGTAAGTGACCTCCATGTTAGGTTGTGTGCACACTCAATTTTGTCCAACTTTTACTATCTCCTTGTAGATTCTATAATATTGAAAGAACATTGAATAATGTGAGAGCAGGTACTTACAGTGAAAAAACTGGTCCAGTCTTTGCCGCTGCGGCCTACCTTCGCCTCACCAAAAAGCCCGTTCCTCCTCCCAAGGAAAAGAAGAAGCCTTCTGCTGCCAAGAAACGTGGACCCAAGACCAAGAAGAAGGCTCCTGCTGCCAAGACCGGCAACTCATCCAAAAAACAGAAGAAGACTTCTGCCCCCAAGTCCAAGAAACAGAAGTCTTCTGATCCCGAGATGTTGCCAATGTTGGATCCTTTTGGAAGTGTCGGTGGTGCACCTCAACCAATCTTGGCTCTTCCATCAATTTCTGTTGGAGTGGTTGATCAATCAACCAATGATGGTCAAGAGAAGGAGGAGTCTGGTATGGTAGCAATTTGATTGAGAGAATGAGAGAATGTTTGTTAGAGTTCTAGTCCCCTTGTGTCGCATCACAGGATGCTGTATGATGCATGTAATACAAACATGTCCAAATAATACATAACATACATAAACACTTGGCATTTGTAGCTCTATCAAAGGGCAAGTTACAAACTAAGTCTAAGAAAGAGTAAGAATGCCAACTTTTTGCATGTAGTTAGAATCATTATATGACATATCGTACTTCAAATAGCACCCGTTTCAAACCAATCTCCACATAATTTATTAATAACCCCAATTACACATAATCGATAATTACAGTCCATAATTCAACCTAAATACATCATTATGTACATAATACTGACCCGGAGCTGTACCAACTAAATGAAAGAATTCACAAAAATGTAATGGATTATCACCACCAATTTGAATAGCCCCCGTAACGAAAATTACTATCGCGTTTGGATTCGATGATGGTTGAATATCGGTAGTTTTTACGGAATGTTTCACTTGTCCTACTGATTTTAATTTATTAATTATTGCAGGCGAACCTTGGACTTGTTGTCCTTCGAATGTTAGCATTGATTGTTCATTCTATGATTTGATGTTGTTTGTTTGTTTGTTTGTTTGTTTGTTAATTGGTATTGATGATGTGGTGTACAAGATATGAAAAGTGAGCGGCCGAAAGTATCAGATAAATATACAAACGAAATATCATATAAATATAACCACAAGATATCCTCATCAGCATATCCAAGCCACTCAATCTAAACCCTTCATCCTTATGAGTTTTTCGCATACTAATTGCAGATAGCAAATAATACAACCATACAATATCATATAATTTGACAACAACATATGATATATAAGCATTCATTCATCCACGCCATTTAAATATATACCACAACCAATTCAATAGTATACTCGTCTCAATGAGTGCACCATTTTGATGGTCGGTAGCAAAAATATTTTTATTATATATATTACTCACAAATAATCCACTTAATGCATCAACGCCTGCATCAAATGTTTGATAGAAATGTTGCACGAATGCCTTGGCTACCTCTTCTGCACTCATTTTGATTATAGTAGGTTTATTATCTCAAGATAAAGGCAAATAATAGCAGTGAAGTGAAAAAATGTGTCTCTGTACAAATGTGTGGCCTATAGAAGATACCAGAAGATACCACCATTTTAATACAAAGATGACAACTATAGGCCTCACTAGTATATTTGCATTAGAAATAGGTTGAAGAAGGATCACACTTGCGTAGCAAGCTACCCGTAGCGCATGCGGAGGCTAGTGATTAGTGATAGTGAAAAAGATAAACAAGATATCGTATGTACGATACCATAAATAAATAACAAATTCTCGATAGATGACAACAATGAAATGCATCTGCAAAGATCTGCAAGCATCTGCAACGATGGTAATCTAATTCACGAGCAGAAGCTACACTCCCTTTATTATCGTACTGAAGAGAGTTCATATCATATACGAATCTCTATGATACAGTATTACCATCGATTTTATTGGTCTGACTTACCATCTATCTCGAAATCTCGATATCAAATCAAATCATCGAAAACATTATATCTCTATGTATATTAAGATATTCATAAAACACAGCAACAACAACAAATAAGAGAAAGTTAGCTTATGATGGAACTTAACACAAATCCTATCTACATTGACGTCCATTCTCAAACAACTTCTGAAATATGAACAACAAAAAGAGAGTATCAAGAAAGGACCTAGAGAAGAGATGAAAGTGGATCATCTTAATCATTATCACGACAACGTGTAAAATACACTGAAGAAGTTATGGGTTTGTAATGTTAGATGGATTTTTGCCCGCTCTATGTACTTAGTACTTACAGTCATATTATTATCAAGATTGGTATGTAAACGAGTGATATACATGGATTTGCAATTATATACGTTTTGGTATGATGGGATTGACAGGAACAAATTGCCTGGATGTTAACTATAATGTACGTCAAGGCATGTACGTCAAGGCTTTACTACATTGGTATTAATGGACTTAGTAGTAGTCTCTTCAGTATCACTGTCTCTTCTCTTGCTCGACTTCTTCTTGCCTGTATGCCTTGTGTTGGCTGCTCTGGTGTTGCTATAAAGACGAAAGAAAGATTGTTAGTTGTGTTGATGAATGATGGTAAGATGACAATTCAAATGATTTATTTGCTGGTATCCATTTTATACTCCCCCAGCAGTGAGAAGATGATACTCATCTAATCAGACCAAACGATCAGACAATTAGTCGGAAAAGTGAGTGATAGCAACACAATTATATCAATCGGTATTATAATACATTATGTTAGGTTTATCCGGTCAACATCAAGCGAGATTCACAAATTACTAATCGAGTAAATTTCCTCCACAGTTTCCCAAGCGATGAGGTCCGGATGGCCACCTAACAACCCAGTACAGCGATGCATGTGATCCGCTTGCCTCGAATCATCTTTGATCTTCTTTTTGTTTTCGGTACAATCGCCCTGACCCTCCGAAGAATACAAATCAGTGCCACACTCCATTCCAATCTCATCAATATACTTTCGGCCACTGATAAGACGTACATTTTTCCGATGTTTATACTTTAATAATGTTCGTTGGGTAGTGTTGCTCAACCTCTCTTCTGATTCACCTTGAACTCCAAACATACTGACACTAATAATTGGACCCTTGTAGACCTTGGCAACATCTTTCAAACTGGGCGGCGCAACATTCTCAAAATCTACAGTGATATTAAGATCCTTGGCAACATCATCAACTGTCTTTAAGAAGTTTGTTCCTCTACTCTCGAGGAAGCCATTGAATTTCCCTAGGATGATTGCGTCTAAAGATCTCAATGGACGATTGATAATATCTTGGAGTAGCTTCTTCCAATCTTTGCTATATACAATAGGGTTATTGGTAAGAGAAATCAATGTAGAGTTGTTGCTAAGGTGAGCAACAAAGAAATCTGTTTTCCCGGTACCAATCGACGTGGTCTCGAATGAATCCACAGAATCGGCATACTGACAAAGAAGAGTCTCAGCCATTTGACGAGTATGAGAGTTGCCCATGATGAGAACCGTGGAGTTCGAGGGGATTGGGAAGGGACGACGGCCCATTGGTTCCGTGATGTTGGCCACAACGTAGTCTCGAAGGAGTCTTCCAAACTTCTTATACTTCCCACCTTCACACTGATATGCCATGTTAAAGTGAGAGTTATCGCTGAACTCAAGCTTAGATGATTTGCACATATGAATATCCTTGAGGATATAGTTGCGCTTGTTCATCTCGACCCACTTTGAAAGATCTTCATCGTCCCAAAGTTTCCTTCCGTAAGTTTGGACTAAGTACTGTTGAAACTTAATGCCATACTCATCAATCATTGAACTTCGAACAGTCCTGTGTAAGAAAGGTAAAGAGGAAGAAAGATAAATGAGAAATTTGAACTCATATAATAACATCCATATGACCATTCAAAGAAAGAAAAGACCAACACACCTATCGTCTTGTTTATCGTTATTGTGGTTCACATGAGTGATAAATGCGTCTGGGCATACAAAGAAGTTGAAGCCTGCAACACCAATTTCTTCCACCCATGTTTGTTTGTTCTTCCCGTACCCAGTGAAGTGTTCCCAGAATGGTGGGAGATTCCATCGTTTACTAACAACAAAATAAGGCTCGTAGTTCAAAGCAAAGTTTATTTGGTAAGCTTTTGTTGCCGTGTACCATTTGGTGTAATTTGATGGTCCGTGGCCGGGCTGGTAACTCTCCCGGAAAGGACGGATGCGGTCGTTCGTTATTAAGTTTCCCATCAGATTCGCCTTGCTCGAAGGAATATCTCGGAGTGAGATCTTTGTTTCATCTTCATTTTCATCTCGAAGTTTCCTCTCAAAAGCGGGTAGCACCATGACAGATGGCTCATCGTTAGGCATGGAAGGGATATGTTTGAGCAACATTGAGTGGGCGTTGTAGGATGGAATGAAATCAATATCATTATAGAATAGAAGATCAGTTGGGGTATTCTCCTTGGCGATGTTGCGTAAGATATTGTGTGGGTAGAAAAGATCATCCTTGGGTCGTCTATCAACCACTACATGGATTGCAACCTTGCCATTGAAAGTCTGTTCGTGTTTGTCCCAAAGACGTTCAACTTGATGCATTAGTTGATCCTCATCATCTTCCTTGCCGTAAATAACAACTGAGATATATCCATCCCATCGCTTTGCCATCTATTGAAATAAGTCAGAGGGATATGTGAGTAAGCTGCATATATTGATTATATGAATCAGTAACCATACAATGGGTACATATATATATGCTTACCTGTACTAAACGAATAAGTCTTTGGGGACCCCAGTCGGTTTGAGTTGCAATTGATATGGCTTGATCATCTATATCATCGCCAAATTCTCCCATACCACAATAGAACGGCTGAATCTCAAGACCGGCTCGTGTCGACATATGAGGAAGAACTGATTGCTTTTGGGCACTCTCAGTGAGTCTCCTTTTGTTTCTCACAGGACGATAGGACATCCTTTCGGAATAAGTTAAGCTCATATCAGGTTCATCCTCGTCTGATGATGATGATGATGATGTGGATGATGATACAGGTGATGATGATGGTGTAGGTGTACACCCCGAGCTCTCACGACTTGCACTAATACAGCTATCTTTTGCCCACCAATATCGTCGAGAGCAGCAAGTTTCAATATCAGCATCAATCCAAAAGTGTGGGTCATTAAGCATATATTTGGGAGGTAATGTGTCGCAGGTACTCATACACTGGATCTTGTACTCTCCGGTATTATCCGACCAAACAGGATAGAAGCCCTCGATATCCGCTACATTTAGATTACTACCCATGCAAGTGACGAAATCAAAGTTGAAGAATCGTTGACAACATTCTTCAAGAGTGTCATGAAAGTACCCCTGACCAGTCATATATTCGGGAGCATTGCCATCGTTTTTACATGTCTTCTCTCCAGTTTTCCAAGAGGGATAGTATCCGTCGTTAGTTAGGGTTAGAGCGTGCCTTTGGATATCTTTTGTAACGGCAGTAGCGGCAGCAGATTGGATAATGTGCTTCTGAACATCGACGTCGGTAATACTAGATGACGATTCATCTGCTGTAGAAGGTACAACAGATCGGAGGTTGTTTTCTTGCAATCCTTTAGTAGTCGAGAGGAGTGATACTGCAATTGTAAATGATGATAACTTCATGATGATGGATAGGATAAGATGATATTGCTATGAATGATGTTGATAAGATGTATTGCAATGATGAGAAATGTGAGTTTAGACACTTGATAATGATCAAAAAGCTGAGAATAGGATCGTCTTACCTTGTGATAGTGATATTTGAACGCGATTATGCAATGTAGTAGTATCGTAGTAGATGGTAGTACAATCTCTTGTGCTCTTGACAGTCTATGAAATTATGAGATCTACGCCCTGCTAGGCTCAACTCGATGATTAGATTGGCCACCCAACATTAGAGTGGACTATTTTGCTCGGACATGCATCAGTAAATTTATTACAGCCCAAAATGCGCGATTGCTATGACTAACGCTATGACCGGGGTCACATGGAGTACGCGCGATATGAAAGTACAGCCCAAATGGTATCCTAAGGAGGGCAACTCTAAATCACAGAGTTGTCGAGGAGTTCTAGAGGGGAATGTCAAAGTCAAAGAAGATAATAATAGTTGCAATTAGAGAGAGAGAGCTCTTGTGTGCATAATATACCGATATCTTCAGTTGAAACATACATCACATCATCAGCCGACGCCGACGATAGATACATCGCCAAGTGATAATATGCCCCGGCAATCAAAACAAACAACAAGCAGCTGTATCATGGTCCTATTCATATCATGTATTGCATTATATACTAATATCATTGCAGTATCATGTAATAACGACGCCGGCGTTATAAGCCGAGATGTTGATAACAATAACAGACTACTTCTTCGACATCGATCACTCAGAATGTCAGATTACAACGATCCGAAAACAACAGAGATTAGAACCAAAGAATCATCTTCATTATCACCAATAACATCAACTAGTGTACAATCGAAAGACATTAATAGTATACCGACAAAGTTGCAACGACCAAAAACGAAATTATCCTTGGCATTACCCCAAGCTGAGGACAAACATTGCATGTTTGTCATTAGTAAACTATATGGAAATCACTCACAGACGAGAGTGGATATGACACTGAATTGGTACAGGTCGATAACTGTTGAATCAATAAATGCAGCGGGAGTATAAAATGGATACCAGCAAATAAATCATTTGAATTGTCATCTTACCATCATTCATCAACACAACTAACAATCTTTCTTTCGTCTTTATAGCAACACCAGAGCAGC
>Ga0214478_100871_pt1 | contig 16749 bp, 10 predicted proteins | sample M1_20Mar14CPVII9_2_FD_178001 | JGI IMG/M metagenome (GOLD analysis project Ga0214478, IMG submission 178001) | Marine eukaryotic communities from Monterey Bay, California, United States - M1_20Mar14CPVII9sort6BwellD7 | ecosystem: Environmental > Aquatic > Marine > Unclassified | place: USA...
AAGTAGTGCAATTGATGGAATAGCTGGTACACCAGTGTGTGATATGTTAGCAGAAGTTTCACCTTGGCCATTATCTGATGAAGCAAAGGAAAAGCTAGCCATCGCAGGTTACGAATGCAAGGGTATAGCTCCTCATGACAAACAAGATGAATGGTATTGGGGAGGAGATGGTAAACCAGGACATCTTGGAAGAGTTGTGTTACATACAGTACCAGAAGGATCAGAGTTTGCACGCGATATGAAGGCATTTGTAGCGTATGTCAATACACAGGCTGATGCATTCCAAAGATATAACACAGTTAAAGTTGAAGGAGCTAGACTTATGCTTGAAAGAGAAGAGCAAGAAGGACGGTTGATTGGATATAAAATGAAGAAGGCAGAAGTTTGTAATACTATCAAGAAGGAAGCAATTGCATGGTGGAAAGAGTCACATGATGACAAGTAAATATGTTCTACATCAGAATTATCATTAATTCTTTGATACACCAGATCCGAACAATGCAGAATATTAGAGTCTGAAGTAATGAAGTAAAATACAACGCCTCTCTTTTAATCTAGCCACTCCGGTATATCCCTCACTATTTATACTACCTATGTTGAGTATAGAAAGTAGTATCATCTAAGAGAACAAAGTACAATACAAATAGATACAAATGCCGATTGATATAAGGTGGGTTCTTAGTAGCTTTAAAATCTAAGGAAGAGACTCACAAATAAAGAAAAACAAACAAAAAATATCGCTAGAGTGCATAGATGGTAGCAGATTCTCTTGACTTGATTGATGCCAGCCATAAGGTACCATGGATAATACAATACATGGGTGTATTGATCAGTGGTTTATAATCGGTTGCTATACAAATTAAATCACAATTCGCGTTTTTTAATTATTGAGTTTTGAGTTGAGACAATCAAAACATCTATTATTAATTCATAACAATATAACATTATGTCTGCTACTAATTCCAGCAGCAGTACAACAGCAACTACTACTACCAGTAAGGGTAGAATCGCTAGTAAATTATCATCTCGTAACAATCGACGTAGACGTCGTAGTGGTGACAATAAGGAACGATCAAAAAAATCATCGCGTAGACGAAGGAATAATGATGAAAGAGTACCAATACCATCATTCACGCCAATTAAAGAAGAGTTTAGTGATTGTGATAACGTTGATGGCAGTGCAGAGTGTGCATCTGAATTATTATCAAAGGTTAAGGAAAGTTCATTATCGAATGATAAATTATCAGGAGATGAAAATGAATGTATAAAATGTATAGAAATTACTTCAAGTAAAGTGGCAGCTAATGTTAAAGGTGCTGCAGCAAGCCGGGATGATATATCAACCGATCAAACTAAATCAGATGAAAATCAAATAATAGAACCTAATCTACAGACCAAACAATTGCCTGTTGAAGACAAGAACAATTCACTCAGTACTGTGAAAGAAGAGAAAGTGGTTAATAACAACAAATTGATAAAGAAAACTGATGTAAATAACAACCAATCAAGGATTCACTTGCCAACCACAAAAGTAGTCGATGGACAGCTAATGAAACAAGAAGAAGAGCCCAATCTCAAGGAGGAATCTCTTCATCTTGACAGTAATTCGTCTAAGAAGAAGGTTACAGCATCGGGAGGTAATAGTGAGAATGATGTTAAAGCAAATGTCAAACAATCAAAGTACTTTGTTGACGTACCAGCTAAGAAGAAAGATACAGAATCTATAATTGAAATCCTCGATGATGATGAACATGATAATGATATTAACAATGAGAAGCCAACTACTAAACGCAGTGCTATTACAAAGAAAGATGAAGGTCCCAATAAGAAGCAGAAACCCAACAAAGCCAACCAGACAAAGAAAAAGAAGCGTAAAGCGTCAAATGAAGAAGGTGATGAGTTGGTGCTTGCCGATGTTAAAAAGGCTAAAAAACCATCAAAGAAACGAAATCTAACTAAAAAGGTGACCAAGTCTGATAGTAATACTACTACAGAGGCCACCGGTGATACTCAAAAGAAGGGTAAAGCAGCTGCACAGAAGAAAAAGCAGTCCAAGACAAAGTTATGTTTTGCATGCTCTTCTTGTAAGTGTAACACAAGATCGGGTACTGATGCTACACCTCAAAAGTTCTCATCTCTATCTGGTTCTGATGCACGTCAGGAACAAACATTAGTCAATAGACTACAGCGTATAGAGCGCAATATTGCATGGAATGAGGGACAGAGGAATGATGTGGCTCGTGATTTGAAAAAACATCGAGGTCAAATGAACAAAAGATTCCAATCATCTAATGATTCTGCTGAGAAGCCACGTTTCCTTGCGGATGTGAACACTATTGATGAGTTGGGTGTTATATCCTCAAAGGTGGGATCAGATGAGGTGTACACTGCCAATAGTCGAATCTTTGGAAGCGGCAATGGCAAGACCCATCAGCCAACTCTTACACAAATAATGCGAGGTCCAAACGATGATGATGATAATGGTGGCGATGATGCCGATGATGCTGCAAAGGAGGTTCCATATGATGCAATTAAACCTATACATCAAGAAGCTACATCACCTGATTCTGGTGATGGGTTTCTATCTTTCCTGGGCACTAACATTGTTGACGCAACACGATGTCTTGGTACCATGGGAGATTTCAACCATGCTATAACTCAAGGCAAGTTAAATACCGTGACGAGCAATGGTCTGTGGGCAACATCTGTTAGAAATAAACTGCAAATTGAACAGGATGAAGGTTTTGATGCATTAGTATCTTTGTTCGATTCGTCTATTGATGGAAGTAAGAATGCAACACACTGCTCTCAACAAAATGATGATGATGATACTGCGAGTGTTGAAAATAATATGGTCACGAGCCCTGTGCAACAAGATCTCACGCCAAGAGGAAAACAAGTCAAGGAGGAGATTGAAACTTCAGTAAAGAGTGAAAAGTTGGCATCTATAGAAAGAATGTGTCCCGATTGGAAGGATAGTGTTACACTTGCACAAGCTCAGACCAATCCTGATGTTGTAGCAAAAGCTCTTGACAATGTTAAACGGGCTAAAGCTGATCTCGAATGTATGAAAGAGCGAATTCTCCAGGCTTTTCTTGATAGACAACAGACACTCGAGTTGTATGAACTCTCTCTTCAAAGCTCACTTGATAGACTTTCTAAAGATAACTTAGATTAAGGCTCGAACTTGTGTTTCTTAGGTATGCATGCATGCTAATGATAATGAATTTGCATAATATAAGTTGTTACAGTCGATGGGTTAATTTTCTAGTGGTTTGCACTTGCAAGTAACCTTTATACCTTACCTACACTCAACTAAACTGCCATGATATCAAAAACAGAATGATGCATGTACTCAATATTAGGAATCAACACCGTGTGTGATAGTATCATATTACGAGTGCCAATATCACAATTGGTGGTGTTCCGGTGACAAGTGAGCCGGATAGGGTTGGAAGCAGAGGATTGTAATCGATTGCAAATTGCAGTTGAAGTGTTAGATATATGTGCTCTTTTCACTGGTTTTGCGGCGCTCCAAGTATTGTAGGACAAAACCGTTCTCTTCTATAATATTTACTTCAACATACCTATATGAAATATGTCTGAGGAATCTACAAACAAAAATTATGGAGATGATACACAAGAACAGAGAGAAAAGGCGTTTCAATCATTGAGTACACCGTTGATAGATATATCGCACATGTCTATAAATAATGGTAGTCAAGAAGAAGTCGACGAGTCCAATAAGCAACAACCAGATGAACTATTATTTGCGCCATTACATCGAGATGGAAATCAAGCAAGGTTAGTAGAGGAAGTTCGTAGACGACAAAGACAGCAATATGAAGAGACATCCTATACACAATGGTTCTGGGAATTGTTGTATGAATATGGACCTCCAGGCATCATTAATGATCCACGAAATACTAATAACAATCAGAGTATACATTATCATTCAACCAACAACAGCTCGCCAATACAAAATCCATATCAAGATAATACCAGATTAATATTAAATAATAACAAAGGGCAAAGCAACAATACATCATCATCAACAACAGCAGATTCGACAAAGAATGTATATCAATCCGTATATTATCCGGACATATCCAAACTATCAAAATATCCACGCATTATTCGTTTCATATGTGTTTGTCTCGTACGGTGTTTGTATATGTTTCGATGGTGTATAGACTTTTGTATCACAAAAATGAGTCGTCATATAAAACCTCTTCAACCCAATCCTCCATTTCCAACATATTCTTCTTCACCGGTATATGCAGTAAATGTATCTGCTGATAACATCATATATTTACTGGTCATCTTGTTAGTAGTTTTCTATTTCAGCTCACGGATGAATTCTATCATGAGTCCAGTGGTTGTCATGATGTGCTTAACTATATGCTTTGTTTGTTGGAAGGTAGTTGATCGAGTACAACAAGTTCATGAAAGCCCAAGTCAAATGAAGCAATCACAACAACAACAACAACAACAACAAGAACAAACTCATGCTAATACAACAGCAGTACCTAAACAGTCCATACCAAACAATGTGAAGAACACAACACAACAAGATGGTCATGCAAAAGCAAGGGAAAGATTGCAAAAACAGTATCCAGGTGCAACGCACGCTGAATGTAAAAGATTTTATAAATGTGTGAACTATAAAGAAGAAGCTGCCTCTAAACGGCTTGATAAGTTCTTAAAATGGAGATCAGAATGTGGATTGAAAAACGTATCAGACAATGAAGATACTACAACTCAACAAAGTGCATTCAATGAAACAAAAGATGAATTAGACTGGGAAGAATGTAGTCAGCTGGCAATCTCAATCATGACAAAATCTCACACATCAGAAAGTGGTGTGGCGAGCCTACCACAGATTATCTGTTCATATGAAAATCATGAAACAACACCCAACAAGAAGAATGATGATACATTGGCACCAAGATGTAAAGACGGTACTCGCATCTTGCACATACTTCCATTCCGCTTAGATCTTTCGATAGCAACCGCTACGACTTACTCTTTGGCGGCAGCTCTCTACCTTGACCGAAGACTATCTCGATCCAGCTTGGAGTTTATCACTTTGTTTGTTGATGTAAGAGGAGGAAGAGGATGGAGTAACCCAACGCCTTGGTCTACTCTACCATTCATACAATCTACTGCTTCGCTGTTGGGTAGTCATTATCCAGAACGGTTGAGTAAATTAGTGCTGGTCCCCATGCCAAAGAGTGCCATCTGGGTTTGGTCTGCTGCACAGAAGTGCTTAGATCCTAATACTGCAAGTAAGGTGGTAGTCGTCAGTTCGTCAGGATATGGCTCCAGCGGCCTACCTGACAAATTAAATGAATTTATCAGTGAGGAAAGTGTGAATGTATTGGAAAAGAGAAGAAGATCCTTCTTTGATATATAACACTTTGATATATAAACTTCATCAAGTTTGTAACATACACATGATCCTGTAATACATACACTGTCTCTATATTTAGTAATATCCTCTATAACACAAACAGGGTTGATTGTGTTGAGATACCTATGCTCAACTTCTTCTTATGAAGAATGAGTCACTTTTAAGGGAAGAGCCATGTTAGAGCACACAATAAGAAAAACACAAACGCAACAATTAATGCTGCAATTGTAATATCTGGATGTCGTACGTCCTCATGATGCCCACAAAAGAAAGTACCGCATGGCATGTCTCGACTTTCTATAACCTCATCGAGCATTCGTCTATATATTGTACTGTCTACAGCCATTACGTATAAGTCTGGTGGAAGACGTTTTTGTTTCTCGTGACATCTATTGCAACCATCACATGTACAGTGACATGCATTATTCGGATCTAAATCGTCGTCATGAACTTCCTCTTCATGAAACTCAATGAAGAATTTATCCTCATCCTCGACTAATGCACGCTTATATACACTCCCAGCCTCTAATTGACAGTCCATCAAGATACGAAAACTATCCTTTGGTAATTGTAAACGAATACGACCTGTATCAGTAACTCCTTTAAATAATGCCGACTTTGCCATATTCGTTGTAACACTTTTAACACTTGCATCAATAGATTGCATAGATGCGCCAGACATGAGTCGTTGGTGACGTACTGGATTCTTATTCGATTCTCCACCCAGTTCAACATTGGATATTGAACCATATCCATAAGGTCCTCCACCACCACTACTAACACTGGCATTATCTGAAGAGAGCATTAAGGGCCCGTCACTACCAGTTCTACTTCTATTTCGTGTATGCATTGGTTTTGGCGCTCCACCCCATCTAGGACTTGGTAAATTCTTTAGTAAATCTTCTTTTGTAATTATACGTCGCCCTCCATTGATACTACTTCCTCCTGAACCAAACATTGCAAGTGGAATATCAGACTTGGCTCGTCTATGAGCCATTGGTTTACTACGAGTATTGCCATTAACACCTGGATATGGTACTGGTGACTGAGGAGAGACTACTGATTGCTGTGGTACTACAGAATTGGCTCGTGGTGGTCTATTGAAACGGTTGGAGTTACCACCAACTGGAGCTGGAGGTGATATTCCTTTATTAAATGGATGTGTAGGATCAACTAGTGGATGTGCGCCAGTACCATATTGACCAGGGAGTTCAGATCTACTTCTTCCGTGGCGTTGTTGTTTTGGGTTTATAGGTCTAGATGATGAATTTAATTGATCATATGCAGATGTAGGTGGCAATTGCGATGCCGCTAACACTGATTGTGGTAATAGCGGAGACTGCTCACCATCATTAGAGTTCCGTCTATACCCGCCGTTATGATTTGATGGTGGTCTCGATCTAGGTGGTGATTGTTGCTGTTGATTTGCAGCCCATGATTTCATCCACTCTTGTTCACCACCATTTGCTTGCTTTAGTAATGCTCCAAACTCTTCTTGTGATGCCATGGTAATTTGTAGTTTAGGTATATGTTGGTGTATAATATCTAATCTAATCTTGATGAGTATATATCCAAATCTCCTAAATTTGCCTTTACTACCCTCTCGATATTGATGCCGTCACCACACTAGAATGCTTACCATGGTACATCGCTATCCAGCAACCATTGCAATAAGATGAGGCCGTGAGGCACATATTATTATACAAATTTTCAACTGATGTTTGCAGGATACCCTATTTGAAGAAAATGATCATGATTGATCGAAATTGTCGACGTAGAGTGATGAGGAATAAGAGTTGATGCAGACCTATTTAAGTGTATTCCTACTATCTGTTCTTTATTTTCATAGTACAATTGGGCAATTCCCGGAGTGTTTTGGAAAAACATTCTTTTGATCTCTTTAATATGGTTTTATAAGTATGTTACATTTGTCTCTGCAACTCTCAAGTACATGATCATGTACCTTGCAAAACCAGCAATGTATACATATCTCTTTCTCTATTTCTGTTCCCCCCTTTAATCCGTTCCCTTATTTTACATGTTCATACAATAATTTCTACTTATTGCTTCGCATAACCTAAATCCAATGTCGATTCTGTTGTTAACTTGAATCCATTTAATCCTTTTAATGCTGATGTTGCTTCATCCTCTGACCCAAATTCAATTGTTGCATTTCCTTCTCCTGTCATTTTAACCTCTTTATATCCTGCATATTGACGGAATAACATTTGTAACATCATTTCATTACATTCTGATGGCAAATTCTTCGAGAGTAATACAGATGTAGGTGAAGTAGATTCTAATGACTCTGCAGTAGTAGATGGTGGGGGCGGAGCGGAGCTTTGTTGTCCACCAACTAGTGATGACGGATCATTTACCGACGTTACCCCTCCCTCCTCATTAATTTTAACCATTTTGTTTGGAGAAGATGAAGTATCCTCCAACTTTCTCTTCTCTTTCCTCTGTTCGGTAGTTTTGACATTGAAAGTACCATCCCGCTTTGCAATACGATCACTAACCTCCTTTGCATAATTTACCATTAGAGGTCTACCGAAGAACACGAATCCACGTTCAGCTTGGAGGGCTGCAGTAGCAACAGATACTGATTCAAATATTACCCATGCCTGACCTCGAAGGGGTTTACCAGAACCCCCATTACCGCGGAGACATATAATTTCCACTACCTTACCATGACGACTAAAGAGTGCAAGTAAACTCCGTTTCAGAAGCGCCTTCTTAATAGACCAATCAATATTACTTAGATATAGTGTAGGATTTGCAGGATAGGAAGGTGGTTGCTTGATCAATGAGGAATCAGCCACTTGTGCTCCATCCATTACTTGTGCATTAGAATCCATGATGTTATAATGATAAATATAGAAAGATGTAAAATAATAATATAACCAATACTACGAGTATTATCCAGCCTGTGCCGCCGCCAATTCAGTGTTTATCAGGTACGATATGTATCAACACAACATGCAATTTGTACATTGACATTTGACATAAATTGTGAAATAAGTAAGTGTCTAAGGTATTATTTTGCGGCGGCCAGACGACACTATTACAAATGCAGAGTCGCTGCGTACGATACGATAGTTCTAACTATTGTCTTACGGTCTATCGTAGTTGTTTATACTCTATATTCTATTATGTGCATGCTATTCTCTTTTGAGACTCTATATTCTATATGTTTGTTTGGGCAAGTCGCTCTTACGCCTCGAGCAACTCAAGTTTTTCTTGTAAACAACACTCTATATTCTCCTCCGCTTTACTCATGGTATGAGTATATCCTAGACCAAAGGCATCGTCCACCGATTCCCAATCGTTGTCCTTTTCTCCATCTTTTCTAAATGCCGATTCTCTTCTCATACCTGCTTGATTTCTATCTCCATACATTACATCTCTATAGATGGAGTTACACATGTCTGTAAGTCGAAGAGAACCTTGAAAGGGATCTTCTATTGTGTGCCCTATTTGATACACTCCAAACATTGACCATGCTACCAAGCCAACTGTAGGGCCAGTAAGTAGTCCAAGCTTATCGATCAATCCAAAAGGCAAAGTGAAGCTCCACAATGTAAGAGATCTGAGAGCATGTCTGGCATAGTTCAGTGGTACTGCCGTTTGATGCAATCTTTCACAGTGTCCAATGCATTCATTCAATTTATTACTCATCTTTAGAAGATCTAGCCTTTCTCTTGACGTCCAATTATTGTTGTAGCGTATATCTGTAAATTCTAATGCTAGTCTATCCGCTACCCAGAGAGGTCTGTTGTGACTCTGAGCAACTTTACTAAGAACCGTCTCGGGCAGTAAACACCATGGTAGTGATCTCTTATCAACAAAACATTCTTTGGTACTTTTCTTCTTTGATCTATGTGACGTACGTGGTTCGTTAAGAACTAAAGCATAAGGTGTTCCTACCATATCTTGGCATTTTTGATGATCAAGACACCGCGGTTGTATGTGATGATGTAATAGGTATGGGAAGGCGGCAAGAAGTCTCTGTATTCTTTGCTTTCTCTTGAAACCAACCTCCTTTTCATAGACTGAGGTCATTCTCGTAATATCTCTAGCGACATTTAACAGATTCTCCCATGTCTCCCTACCTTCCTGTAGTTAAATAGAGATAATACACAATGTGAGCAAATTATATGATATTATGTGCATAACAATAAGATATATATTATAATACACATACGAGTACATATCATATTATACTCGCCTTAAATCTTTGGTAGGCGGAGTTTGTTCTAAATACAAGAAGCAAGCCGAGAGAACTTGCAATTAAAGAATGGGGAGCACTGCCGACACACAAATTACTTGCTATTTGAGAAGTAACATCTCCAAACTTTCCAGTGTAGCAGACCTTATGTAGAATTGACACTAGAGTCGACCATGCAGTTATCCAACCGACTGGTCCTTTTATCTCACTTAATATACCCGAGTTGGGGAGACTTTGCATAGAATGTAGCCAGTCGCCTGCGCCATACCTCTTATCATTTCTATCGGCAAAACTATCCATCTCTTCATCTAAAGCTTCAACATCGCATGATGATCCATCGCATGTACTAGGGAGTGGAGGTATATCTATTATTGGGTAATTCGTATCGGAGTGGCTCACTGTTGAGGAGGCTGATACAAATAGTGATGGCGATGGTCTGGTAATAGATGATAGTTTATTATTCGATGGAGTAAAAGACAATGTCGAAGAGGTTGCAAGCAACCCGATAAATATTTGCAAAGCTTGAGTAAAATTCATTGTTATTGTTTATACTATTGAAAGTCGAGGTATACCTTTGCTTGTTTAGAAACATGTAATGAGCTAGTGGTGATGAGAAGAATAAGGAGTTGAGTTGCACAATGAATCTCTAACATCGGTTCGTGTGTAGATACTGAATTTATTTTTGCCACTCCGTCCGGTCTTTTTTAGCGAGTCGATAATAACCTGAATCTAGAAAATCTCTCGTGGGCCCTATTTACATGTGTTATTCCCTTCGCTTTGCTCTTTTGCTATAATATACTTATGTAGAATAAAAGGGTGCATGATAGATAGTACCATGGAGAGGCAGTACATAGAGTCTAAGGGGAATAAACCAAAGATATCTTTGCGATATCCTTTTAGAAATCTCTTCCTCCTAAGTCTTACCTCTCTTACCTACCCTACCTATTGATATTGTGATTGCATAGCATTCACAGGTTGCTGTTTTGATGTACTAAATCTTTAAAGTTAAATGTGTCGAGTGTATGCGCATTGTCTACTCCCAATCAAAGACCGATATCTGTCCAACCTTGCTGTGACAAGTCTTCAAACTCGGCATAGTTTATGAGTAACTCTTCGCCTGGAAGATGAGCGTTGCCATTGTTTGTGAAGATGAAAGAGAGGTGATTATAACATATGTTAGGGCATTCGGTTTGCAAAAGCAATCAAATAAAGGCAAACTAAGGTCAAGTGAAGCGGCCAAACCACCGAGACTTGATATTGAACACATGAGTTCAAAACATAAAACAATACAAATGCGGACTTTCCTGCAGCAATATCACGAGCTGCATAGTAGTGAAATCTACATGGTCCTCTTTCAGCAGCTTCAATACCATCTCCTCCTTCATTTGATTTTGGTGGAGTACCGCAACGAACATTTGCTTGAATTCCATCTCCCCAGTCAGCAGCATTCATCAAACTCCCTTCATCAAATCCAATGTATATTGTCAAACCAGTACGAATGTCATCATCTTCATAATCTATTGGTGGTATGTTTTGAACCCAAGTCCATTCTAGGAAATTACAACCCGCTTCTTCAGGTAGTGAGACTGTAAACTTACGATAGGATTCTGCAGTCTTGAATATACCTGTAGACCCATTGAGAAGATCTAATACCAATGTATCTTTTGGAATTGGCTCTATTGCAAATACTCCTCTACCTTTGCTTGGACCTGCATCGCCGATCCTAACTGGTACAACAAGTTGCGTTTTGCCTTCCTCTATTGGCACCAAATTTACTTGCTTTATATATAGTTCACGCATTAATTTGAATTGATCTCGTATCTTTTGTAGTTGTTCCTCTCCAACTACATCTGTATTCTCAGTATATGATTCAGAAACGATATCGTCATCATCTTCTTCATAACCATATATGATATCTCCACAATTAAAGTGCTCTTCGAACAAATCATCTATACTATAATTCCACCATATAGGGCGTTCGATCTCTTCTTCCTCTGCTGCTACAGGTGCTATGTCTTCTTTTTCTTCTTTATTGTTGTTGTTGTTTGCTGTTGTTTTGTCAATATCTATCGTCACATCATCATTTTTTGCTTCACAACTCTTATCACCACTTTTATCAGCTGATATATTACTGCATTCCTCCTCTCCTCTTAATATCGGAACTACTGCTAATATTATCAGGAGTAACCATATACTGGATGTAACACCTCGTATCAATTGCATTATGGGTACTAATATCAATTTGCAAGTAATACTAGATACTCTCTTGTGTATAAAAAATATGTGTCAAATTTGAATGTAGAGGGATTGATTCACTGCTCTATGACTATAATACAATTAAGCACCTACTAGGAAACAAGCTCAATGTTAGTTGTGATAGCTGCCTCTTATCTCTCGATCTCCCCCGCCCCTTGTGACTTGTGTTTTTCCAAAAAAAAATCGTCAAACTTGTGACTAACCTAAAGATGCAATCGGGGTATCCTTCACTTTGGTCAATCGATAACCATCTTTTCTCATCGACGATAGCAACCTCTCTTTGGCGCAGCCCTACTAGTATTAAATACATACAAATCACAAATAATAAATCTCAACATGTCTGCTGATATTATAACAACAGCTTTGGAAAATTTGGAGTCGATGTCAACTCTACATCCCGACTTATCAGAACCATACCAAAATCTTGTTAGTTTATATCAACGTAAATTATGGCATCAGTTAACAATGAGTATATTTGAATTCGTATCCACTCCATCTACCACACTCCGTACAACATCTGAGGGTACTAATTCCTACCTTGCATTATTTGATAAGGTAATTCTACCCATTGATAAGAAGTTGAATCAATTAACATTGGCACGTATTGCAAGTTGTGTAGCATTTTCATTATTTGATAGTCCACCGTATAAGGATGGCGTGGCGGCACGTGCTATACTTGAGAATTTATTGGAAAAGCGTGATAGGTTGGGGCCATCGGCTGCATTGTATGCCGAATCTCGTTTGGGTTTGTTAGGGTTAACTGTTTTGGCTCGTAGTGGTGAACCATTAACTACTGAGGATTCTATCAAGGCATTAGAGGCAACAAAGGATACAATTACTAAGAACCGGTCAACATTGGCTGAATTGGCTGATACGGAAAGTGAGGCTGCTGTTGTACATTCGGCATTTTATGAAACTGCCATGACATACCGCAAGGCCGTGGGTCCACCCGAGGCTTATTATCGTGAGGCAATACAATATGTTGCATACACAAGTTTATCGGATTTAAGTCAAGAGGAAAAGTACAATCTTGCTACTGATCTTAGTTTGGCAGCACTAACTGGTGAGGGAGTGTTTAATTTTGGTGAGGTCGTGACCGCACCGGCATTACAATGTTTGGAGGGTACCGATTTGTATTATTTGGTTGAATTATTATCTGCGGGGGCACGGGGAGATGTATTGGGTTTCCAACGTGTGGCTGATGCACATGCCAGTGCTATTCAGATGCAGTCATCTTTGGTATCACGTGCAGAAGCCGTAAAGGAGAAAATTACATTGTTGGCATTAGTGAATATGGTGTTTGAACGACCCAGTTTGGAGAGAACCTTGTCGTTTGAGGATATTGCCGAACGTGTGGTTGTACCAGTGGATCAAGTTGAGTGGGTTATCATGCGTGCACTTTCATTGAAGCTCATCAAGGGAACAATGGACCAAGTTGAACAAACTGTGGACGTTACCTGGGTAATGCCGAGAGTATTGGATAACAAGCAAATGTCTGAATTGTCGACAAGGTTTGGAGAGTGGGCTGTCAAGGTTTCAAAGACAAAAGATTTTATGGAAGAGCACATTGGGGCACTTTTCAATCAGTAGAATGGTATTGTAAGAAACTAGTAACGTTCACAGCTGATTGCTCTTTGCTTAAGTTTACTATGAGCACTTTCTTGTGTTAGCAATAACGCATAGCTTGTAGCTTGTGAGAAATGATTCTAGATCAATCATCCTCTCTTTCTTTATCTATGCCATTCCTTTCACTCATTTGAGATCTGACCCATCTAGCTATCAGCTCATATGAAACAAATGTAACACAACAATTGGGAACAACTCGGAACAGAGAAACTCTAATGCCTGCATAAAGTCCTGAATAGCCCTCGTTTCGAACAATATGTTGTGCTGTTCGATAAACATTCTTACCTGCAACTGCTCCTCTAGCATCCATCATTCGACTTCTTATTACTTCATGTGGATATGTTATAACAGCAGCACACATTTTACTCAATCCTGATGCAAGCAGTAAGTCAATGGGTGATTCTTCACCATTGACAGAACGCTTCCGTGCTTCAGCCTTTAGTCTTTCATAGACTGGAAATTGTATACCAACATGGCCCAAGCCTAAAAGACTTGCAGTTAGTCCCCTCCAGAATATAGGTATCCCTGCTTCTTTATACATTGCAGCCACGGTTGTCATTATATTATGTGGTCTTCTTTCTGAAATTGGCATTTGAAAATAGTGTAGTGCTTCTGTTTGCATCCTCGTTCGAACAACAAACATTGGATTGCAAATGATATCGGCAACAGCACCGGCTGAAATTGCAGAACTTAAGTGTACTAATGCATGATGATTATGTCCCCCATTTCCATATTGATTACTCCAATCTAATATACCACATTTAAATCTTTCATATAATGGAAAGTATAGACCCCAGAATGCTGGTACTGTAGCAAGTGTTGCGCCTAAGCCACGAAAACAGCCTCTTAGACCATCTGATATGTATATCTCTTGTAATGATTTAATAATCTTTGCATGTGATTGAGCTTGAGCAAATTTGCCCTGTAATCCGCCTGCAACCTGCATGCGTGTTCTAACCAGATCTAACGGTGCGCATACTACTGATGCTAATGATCCAGATCCTACACCAGCTATTAGAGATGATATAAAGTTTTGTCTATCTTCAAGATTTTCATTGACTTTATCATGATTGTTGTTTATTGGTATGTTGTGTTTATGTTGTTGTTGATCATTTGCAGATAATATATCATTCTCTTCACTAACATTAATCTTTCTTGAACCAGACCAACTATGTCTACGTTTAGCTCGTGTATTAGATATACTACTACTACCATCTGTTGTGCAACTAGTTGCAGTTGGTGAGGATGTAGCTGAAGAAGAAGAATCTTTATTCATTGATATTGCAATCGTTGGATCAATGGAAATTATTGAAACAAGGCAGAATAATACGATATAATATCTAATTAGAAGTAATCCAAGCATATCCCTTCTCTTTTCCACCCATGAAAGCTTAGGCAATATCCGTCAATAGCGAGCTTCAATATCATTTGTAACGCCACCGGTATCCTTACAAAAACTGAGTGAGAGTTAACTCCGAAACTCTCAACGCGAAACAAAGAGAAGGTAGAGGAGGCATAATATTATATACGCAATAGAAGAAATACATAGAAGATGAGCTCTGCAACATGCCAATCGACCTACTGTAACCAAGGATGGTCCGAAGTTTTAACACACATGTCCCCATATGGATATGCTAACTTTGGTATTGCTTTTGGTTTAGGACTGTCCGTTGTTGGTGCAGCATGGGGTATTTGGTTAACTGGATCAAGTCTCGTAGGTGCTGCCGTCAAAGCACCACGTATTAGAAGTAAAAATTTAATTAGGTGAGTTGGATAGTGTGGTATTTCTTGGTATTAGTGGCGGGATTTGTGATATGTATAGTTTGCTTTCGCAAAAAAAAAATATACAGCTAATCGTTATGCCCCTACACTATCTAATATATTGGTTATTAAATGATACACACCCAATTATTATTAACAATAATATATCACATACATGAAACAATAATAGTGTTATTTTCTGTGAAGCCACGGCTATTTATGGCGTCATCATGGCAATTATCCTTGCAAATAAAGTAAAGAAACCAGAGGAGCCCACTAGTACATTGAGTGAAGATTGGGATTGGGCTGGTTATTATTATGCCGGGTATGGTATGTTCTCATCGGGATTATCGGTTGGTTTAACAAATATTGCATCAGGTGTATCTGTTGGAATTGCTGGATCGGCCTGTGCAATAGGTGATGCTCAGGATGCATCATTATTTGTCAAGATTTTGATTGTAGAGATTTTTGCATCAGCTCTTGGTATTTTTGGAATTATTGTTGGTATTATCCAAAGTAATTCCTGTAACTTTCCAGTTACTGCACTTGAGTAAAGTGAGAATTGCCTTATGCGGATTATTGGGTATTAGTTGCTTGTTATATTAGATAGAGAGAAAGTATATATGTTGATGCGGAATGATTATCAACATGGTTGTTGTTGGAGTTTAAATTGGTATCAGCAATAAGAAAGAGGAAAAGTAATGTAAAAAGGAAATGTGGCCTGAGGAGCACTACGAATGAATTTCACAGACAAGGGTGTTTCTCAAGAGAGCAACTTGTGTTGCTAAACAGTGGTATCAACTATAGATGACTTATATGTTATATAAAAACTAAAAACATTTGTTGTGTTGAGAAAGTAAGCAGCTCATTACTTAATATAAAGGCATGAAGGAAAAAGATGAAAAAATATTAGATGTTGACACAAATATATTTTGAGAAATAGAAAAAAAATGGAATGGGCGCTAGAGTGTGGTGGATAACAAAAAAAACTGAATGTAATCAACACCATCTGCTATACATTTACAATATCAGGGTATACTGCAGGGGGGAAAACATAGGAAAGTAACTCACAACAACCAAAAATACCAATCACACGGCAAGGTTTCCCTCAAAAAATTGGGATTCTCTCGTCTTCGAGGTGTACTAGGCGTCTTGTTGTAACTCCACCATGAGTGATGCATATGCTACAGTACACATTCCCAAGTCCTTACCTATACATGGGATGGCTTTGACAAGCACTGGCAGGAAAATAGAGCACAACAAGGTAGTGGTCGGTGCCCAAACATCCGAATCGATCAGATCGATTTCCCTCGAAAAGGTGGGATTCTCTCGTCTTCGAGGTGTAGGCGTCTTGTTGTAACTCCACCATGAGTGATGCATATGCTACAGTACACATTCCCAAGTCCTTACCTATACATGGGATGGCTTTGACAAGCACTGGCAGGAAAATAGAGCACAACAAGGT
>Ga0214478_100875_pt1 | contig 16652 bp, 10 predicted proteins | sample M1_20Mar14CPVII9_2_FD_178001 | JGI IMG/M metagenome (GOLD analysis project Ga0214478, IMG submission 178001) | Marine eukaryotic communities from Monterey Bay, California, United States - M1_20Mar14CPVII9sort6BwellD7 | ecosystem: Environmental > Aquatic > Marine > Unclassified | place: USA...
CATGCCATCCTATACGGCCAATCCAAACCAAAAATGTGATATCATTCGATCAATGTACCCATAGTTGATTGTTGCATATCATATCTTGGCTTCTCTCCCCGTATTGCCCCGTGTATAGTTGTTCTTCTACCACAACAAATTTGCGAATAATGAGTGAGGTAGCGCATGTCATCGTTGTAGACTCATCTCGAGCATGGGAGGCATATAAACACCACCCGTCGATTCAGTGATACATACTAATTAAGGGGTATCGCTTAGGTATGTATCAGATGGCTTATATGCCTTCACAAATAGAGCCGACTGATCAGTGCATCATCGTCTCTCACTTTTTTGATGGGCTGGTGTAAGCGTAGATATCGTAGCAACTAGGGTAGTTGGCAGTATAAATCTCTTTGTATATTATAGCTGACTATATCGTTATAACATGTCTGCGGTAGTTTGTTATAAACTTATTTAGTTATGGAGTAGCGGCTGGCTGAATGTAGTACATTGCTTTGTCATGGTTAAAATGAAAAGACTTTGAATTTTTGAGATGAGCTCTGTTCGTACTGTACGGTCCGTACTGTACGTAACATTATGTAGCTACATGAAGCACGAGAATGTTTCTATTTCTCTATCCATCAATCCTATCGTACTTTGTCAAGTCAATAAGGAGGATAGGTATTCAATTCATATCTCACTATATCCTTGTGTTAGTTTTGCAGCGCGACGGGTGGGGTGGAGCAAATTTGCTAGTACATCTCTAATCTATCTTAGCTTGTACTCCACACCATAAATAAAGTATCACATCACCAACTTTATGCATCTACTAACCATCGTGGTATTGCTCTCCTTTGTGGAATTATGCGGTAGTGATATTTTATCACCACTATTTATTCCGCCTGCACGCCATTCACCGAAGCCATGTCATTCAATAAGACAAGCAAATAAATTATTGCAAAAAGAGTACACATCATATGTTGTGTCAACATCTTATGCAAAAAGTGAGAGCAACTTAGATTTGGATTCACCTTATATAACTGATGAATATGGAAGACCCACTGGTGTTAAAGAAAGTAAACTTCCATTGCAAACACCTCACTCTGGGAGAAAGTTTCAACCTACACATCCCAGCTCGTTCACATCATCTAGAATAAGATCAAGGATAAGATCTATACTAATGCCTTGGAAGAGGAGTATTGGTAAGCATCAATCATCAGCCAACGGTATAAAGAAAGCAAATAGAAAGCTCCTATCCAGAAACAACCGCAGATTCACAGAAGGCTGGTACTACAGGCTAACTCTACCAGAGTATAATGAAAGTTTTGTATTCATTTTCTCAATCGAAGATGCTGGAAGGTACATCAAGGGTAACAAATCAACATTAACTTTGGCATGTATGCAAATGCTCGGACCAGATGATACATATCTTGTTCAAAGTGATGAAGATGATACCAAGTTTTGGGGCTGGAAAGATTTACTTGCATTGGGATGTACTTTTGATTGGAAGAAGGAATGCAAAAATGAAAGTAATGAAGATAGTGTGAGGAATATTGCTGCAATGGAACCTACTGAATGGAGAGAGGCTGTCGAGAGTGGCTTCCAAATCCTGCCTTTTCATTTTCAAGGGAGATTGAATGGACATGATGGATCACTTGGAGGTGTGAAGGCTAATCAAGGTATTCCTGGTAGCGCTTCATATGATTTTCAAGTTCGTCCAGTGGCTGGTTGGGGCAATTATCCTCCTTTATCTTCACATTCTACTACTGATACATCCATAGAAGACAACAACAGTTATAAACAGCATAGTACTGCTGGATGGTTGGCATCGTATCCCGTATTTGAGCCACATTGGCAGATTACAATGGCAAATGCAAGAGCCAGTGGTATCTTGAATTGGAATGGAACAACATATGAGTTCTCTGACGCACCTTTCTACGGCGAGAAGAATTGGGGTGGAGCATTTCCAATCAAATGGTATTGGGCCCAATGTAATAGCTTTGACAAGTATCCAGACCTTGCCTTTACTGCAGGTGGAGGTATTCGGCAGTTGCCCTTCTCGTTCCTTCCGGGCAAAAGAACTGAAACGCTTGGTTTGATTGGAATCCACTACGAGGGCCAATTCTATGAAATTGTACCTTGGACAGGAGAGATGGAATGGGAAGTTGATCCTTGGGGCCGATGGGAGTTTAAAGGTAGATGTACTGATGCAAAACAGGAACGGCAGTTTGAAGCAGAGATTGTTGCTACTACTGATGAAGGTGTGTCTGGAGTTAAACTTCGAGCTCCAACAAAAGATCAAGGAATGGTAAGAGAATGTTAGTGTTGTATTTAATATGTCAATGCTTATATTATTTGATTAACCATACATGCTCATAATGTAATAGCAATACTTTTGCAGAGACTCTGGGTATGGTCATGTCACTCTATCATTATGGGAATTAGTTTATGATGAAAAGCAATGTGATTATGTTCGATCAGACAAACAACCTATCATCAACAATGCAACAAGTAACTTATGCACTGTCGAGGTCGGTGGGTGTGAGGATGGTGAGCTGTGGAAAGAGACTTGGAAGGTGAAGAGCAAAATGAGCTCGGTTCTAAAGAAACTTATACGACTTCCATATCTCATGCGCCGACCTTGATGAAGAGATTCTTCAATTGTCGAGCCTCTGTTGCAATTGTCGACGTCTCCATAATTGGGTTCAAGGAATCATCATCCTCAATATCAGTAGTTACAATATGTTCGCCATGACGCTCAACATCATCCAAGAAACAAACAATGTCTTGTATCGTGTCGGATGAGATGTGAGTCATCAACTTTGAGATTACGCTAGCCAAATGAAGGAAGCATTTTCTTGCATATACCCAAGTGTCTAGACTGAGATTCTTTTCACATGGCTCCAGGCTCTTACAGACACGCTCGATACCGAATACATAATTACCTCGACTGCAGTATAGAGTTCCGATGACGAGGTTGATAATACAAGAGTGGTAAGTCGGCTCATCTGTATCACAAAGTAACAGCTCTTGCCTCTCTATGCACTTGATGACTTCTTCACCCTTCTCGTTTTGATCCGTCATGAGATAGGCAACACAAAGATTTGCTAATGCGAGTGGCGAGATCTTCAAGATATCAGCCTCTGTATAATTCTTTAGCAATAACTCAAAGTGTTCAATCGACTCTTCGAACTTGCCCTCTGCAAACATGATATTGGCGAGATTAGTTTGATAGGCATCGTTGTCGCTACAAAAGTCTGATGCCTTTTGTAACACCTGTTCGGCAGCCGAATAGTCTTTCTGATCAAAGTATATCTTTGCCTGGAGCATCAATGTGGGAATGTAGTATTCCAAGATTGTCTTTAATTCGGCTTGTTTTGTCTCGACATGGGCATGTTGCTTTCTCTCGAGAGCTGTCGTCGGTCGTTGAGCTACCGATGTTGCAGGTCGGTGTTGTTGAGTTGCTGGTCTTGTTGAATGAGCTGACGATACTTCACGCTTTCCAACTCTTAATTTTGGAAGATACTTTGCCAATTGAATCTGCAACATTTCACTGGCTTCGAGAGGAGATGTGGTACTCATAAGCAATGCATCGAAGTAGTTGTAAACCTCGGTAGGAAGAAGTTCCTTTGCAATGTGTTTATGAGTTGACATACAATCCACCGCTAGATTGTCTTGTCCGTGAGACATGTACAATACAAGGAGATTAGATAACGTTTCGGGAGGGAACTGCTCACTTGACAAGAGAAAGTCAAGCTTCTGCATGGCAATGAGAGGATCTGTTTGACTATTGACAATCACGTCGTTGTGAATTGTTACAGAGTCAAGGTTGTCGTCAAATGTGCTGAGTATTTCCTTAGCGGCATCATCCTTGTTGGTTGCGTGCAATATGGCAGCCTTCAAGTTGATTGCCTCGACTAAGTACGAATCTTTGCTAATCTCTGTATCATCTTCCATATTGCCAACGATATCGTCAACAATACTAAGGGCCTTGTCGTATTCGCCCAACTCATAATGACATAGTGTAATATTATATGATAGCATTGGTGTATCCCCAATTAATTGCCGTGCAATCTTGAATGTTTGAAGTGCTTCATCATATTTCTTTGAGCGAAACTCTAAAGCTGCCAATGCAATTACAGTCTCATGATCATCTTCTATGCACTTTGACAGAGTTGAGGAAGTAGCTGATAGCAAGTTCGACTCCATCTCTGCTTGTGCCTTCAGTAAAAGTAGTCTTTGAGAGGGTTGCTGTGTTGACGCTGCTGCAATACGAGTAGCATCTGCGTACGACCCTCCCATTACCAACGACTGAACATAATATAATTGATACTCTTCGTTATCGGGGAAGAGCTGTGTTAGAGTTTCGTAGAACTCCGCCGCCCTATTATAATCTTGTAAGTTGTAACAGCAAAAGGCCATCAAAGAAAGCAGGGCCCGTTCCTTAGGAAAGTCGCATAGCTTTGTCTATATATGGGTATTAGGTTGAAAAGAAATGTGATAATGTGAGCGATCAATCATATTATCACGAGTGAATACGTTTGTCCGTTGCTAGCTTACCTCTAGTATTTCAATCGCGGATGCATAGTCAGCATCTCGAATGAAGCTATATACTTGGGCGGTGATGCTTTGCATCTTTGTAGTTATGTTTGTTTGAGGGTTGTGGTGTGTTACAATGATAGATGAACAATGATGGAAAAAATGGGAGTGTGTGACCGACAAAAAAATATAACCGTTTCTACTCGTAGATACATTACGGCGGTAAAAAGTTTGGAACATAGTATAGCCTTTCTGGCCTATGTTTTATTCTCTAGCTTCATCAAACGTGTAAAACATATACTTCATTACTCCACACCTCATTTCTTCACCACATTTAACATTAATTTGTCACTGTATCATCACTACTACTTTCACTACTGCATTGCACCCTACATCAACTTCTTCTTCTTCTTTGGGTGAGGGGTTACAATATCAAAACAATATATTCCTAAAACATCACAAATCTCGTGGATAATAACACGAAGCTTGAATGAAAGATATACCCAAAGTCCCGTCGTGTAGACTAATAATATTGTATCAAGTGTTTCAATCGAACTTTCACCCGACATTATCCACGCTGCCAAACATACTTGGGGTACTAAACACCAGCGTTTAATTACTTCATAATTCTGTTCGACCATATGATCTAACATGATCTGTACAGTCATTTCAGTAAAGAGTCCACTGATCAAGTGCATCATTACTCTTGGTCTTCGTAGCAGTAATGTTGTATCATAATGTACCATGACAAGTGTTGACACAACCAGAATAATATTTGGCAGTAATGTTCGTAAACATTGTAATCCATACACTCGTGCAACTGATATAATCTTGAGTAAAACCTCTTGTGCCAAACCAACAATCGAGGCTAGTATAATCAAATCCATATTCCGTACACGTCCTTCCATAAATCCCAAATCAACGCTTCCAACCATTGAAGAATTACCTAGCATATCAATAACACCATCCATTAAAGTAGTACTCTGCCAATACATGACTCCCCAATACCAACTAATGAAACTTAAGCTAGCACCCATGACTAATCCCTCACTTGGTCCGTTGAATGGCGGCAGTACTAACTTACCAGTATAATACTGTTCCCAAGTTGATATGTAAAATGCAATCATTGGACATAATATTAGTAATGTTGCTAATATGGCGTCTCCACCGAAGTAGTTTGATAATATTGATTTGCTTTGTATATTCGTTGCAATAATGTCTTTGGCACCAACTAAGTTAGATAGATCACTAACATTACCACAGACCATACCCATGGCAGCAATCCAATTAGCACTACCTAATATACTATTCATTGCATCACATCCATGATCAAACAACAAGCCCAATGGACTACTTGACTTTGTTTTTCGGGCTTGTTTACCATCCATATTATCAAGTGTTTGATATATCAACATTGCACATCCGTTTAATAAAAATATTGTAGATGGTACATCATAATTAGTATTTAGGTCAGTATTACCTTCATATAAATTAGGACAATAATACCAAATAACTGAATAACTAAATACCATCCAAGTTAATCCTAATAATGTTATAGAGTTTGGTGCTATTGTTATTGGTGTACAATAATCAACTATGAATGAAGCGAGTGGTGATAAGACGTATTTGTAAAGCAATGATAAATCACTACCATTGTATTGAAATTTTGGTAAATTGTTTACTGCTTTGGTTGATAGGTAGTAATATCTTTGTTGTTGTATTGTGTTGGTATTATTGGTATTTGATATTGAGTCATTGGCATTTTGTGATAGAGTTGTTAATGGCGAGGTTGTACCGGATCTAGTGCCCGGTGTTATTATGTTACTACTATCCTTTTCGAGGGATGGTAAGGAGACATTATTTGGTATAGATGATGATATCATATTATTTATTAGTTTGTACCTATTGTTGTTGGGGGTGGTCTATCAAAAGGTAATCAATGCCAACGATGAGAGGGCGAGAGGGGCGAGTTGCTAGGGTGCATAGGGCGAGTTCTGTAGTGGCAGGTCTGTTGAGATGAGTTCTATGAATTGACCTTTGGAGTGGTTTTCTTGCGCGGCACTGGTATGACATACGATTTAGAATAGCCTGCCTCATTCCTACTCATAATATTGATACTTTCAATTGGATGATGGTGATATTATTCAGACTGATACAAATATCTATAATAAAGTTTTGAAGTTGTCGTCGTCGGTCCACTTTTGTAAACTTTCAAGCAAGTTTTTACTGCAAAGAAAAAAATAAATCAAATTTGCAGTAAGGTACCTATCAGCCTTCCTTCTCCCCCCATAATAAACAACAAAAATGTCAACAATAAACAATCCAGAATTAGTATTCGCGGTAGTACCCCGAGTAGCCGCAGCCTGTTCCTTAATGGGTTCATCGTGGATAGTCGTCGAGGTATTACGTGATTCCTCTAAACGTAAAAAAGTATATCATAGAATAATGTTGGGTATGTCATCCTTTGATATTATTGGTAGTATGTGTTACTTCTTGGGACGATGGCCACTGCCGCCTGATGCTCCTTTATTACCAGGCGGAGTGGGTACAAAGGCTACATGTACTGCACAAGCATTCTTTGGTCAGGCTGTAGTAGCCACGGTATCCTACAATACAGTCCTTGCGGTACAATATTTAATGATAATTAAATTGAACATTAGCGAATCACAGATTGCTAAAAGGTATGAAAAGATTATGCATTCAATACCGATATTAATATGGTTAATTACTGGTATTATTGGTTTATCTTGTGGTGTTTTTAATCCGGCCTTTTTTAATTGTGAGTATATCATAAGAAAGTTGTGTGTATTTTTATGTGTTAGTGGTATCTTGCATATTATATGATTGGTAATTAATTGCAAAGCTCACTCATTTCTATTCTCCTTTATACATGTCTGCATATTCACAACATGTAGGCTGGATAATGCCCCTTCCAATCAATTGTGCTGCATATGGAGAAAATCCCGAAGGTAGACCTGAATGTGAGAGAGGTTATTATGCCCCCATCTTTCAGGAAAGTCCACGTTAGTATCATTTTATATGAGCATGCAGGTGTTCAATATAAAGTCTCCGTGATTTGGCCGCCTCATTCGACCTAAGCTTACCTTTATTGATTGCCCTTGTATATCGTATGCACTAACATATCTTTTAATCTCCTCTCTTTTATCATCATAAAATCTGATAACGTGCATCTTCCAGTGGGCAATCTTTTATGCTCTCATATGGGGTATGATAATAGCAGTAACAGTTATCATGTTGGTGGTATACTCTGAAGTACGCAAGACTGACTTGGCAAAGGTGCAAAAAGAAGAAGACACTACTAAAGACACCACTACATCATCATCCTCATCGTCCTCCAGTAAAAAGAAGAATAAGGATAGAGTACATCGAATGAAACGATCAAGAGATTTTGCAATTCAAGGCCTATGGTATCTCTTCCCTTTCTATGCTACCTGGCTCTTCCCCGTAATTACTGAGATAACTGAAATGGTGACAAACAAGTATTATGATGGTATGGTAGTATTGGTAGCCTTCTTTGTACCTTTTCAAGGCGCACTGAACTTTTGTATATATTACTTGAGACCGAAATACATTAAATACAGAGATAAGAAGAATTCGAGCAGAAGTAAACCAAGAGTCTCATCTTTGCTATCATACACTCGGAGCCAGAAACCAGCGAAGAAGCAGGAACGCGATATCTTTCAGAGTAATGAAGTGATGGCAATAAGTATTGCAAGTCGTCAGAAGGACAAAGCCTTACTTCGTCGACTCAGCAGTCAAGAAGGGTCTGGGGTATCACACGATCTGTGTGATGCAACTGATATGGAATCGGGCCTCGTCAATAGTGAAGAGCATAGTCGTCTCGAGAAGAAGGATCAAGGTTCTATCAATGAAGAGGAAAAGGTTGAAGAAGAGAAAGAGCCGCAACACGAGAAACCAAAAAACAGAGTATCATTCCATGATGATGAAGATTATACTGACTATAAGAAATACGTACCATATAACCAAGTGAAAGTTTGGAAGAACATAACTCAGACCGACAGTATGTAAGTTCGTGGTGGGGGCGCGCGGTCGTGCAAGTATTGTAGACTTAAGAACTGTATAAAATGTATCATTACATGAATAACTTTCGTCGAACATTATTTAAGTACGTACTAAGAAGAACTAAACATATATCTATCTTTTAATAGCATCACATGAGCATTAAACATCTACATTTTCTAATATCCAACTCTCTAAAACAAAAGCATAACAAACACAGAAATTGAAGCAAGTATAGCAACTCCTCCTTGCAATAGACGAGAGCCTGATGAACCCAACATTGGCATACCATCACATGTAATCTGGCCGTATAGCTTCTTATTACTTGGACAACTCATACAGCGGATATTTTCACTACTCTGCCTACCATGAAAGTTGGCCGTTCCCGGGGGACACATGATAGCATCGCAGCCGTACAATTCAACCTCTCGTAAGTTCCAACCTTGATTATTTGAATCACATAAGGTTGGTGGCAGGCCAGTGAATTTATTATCACGAAGGTAGATTGTAAGTTGATTCAACAAATCAAGGTCAGTGGGCACGGTGCCGGAAAGACTATTTGATGAGAGATCAACTTGTATCGGATCGCGGAGACCTATCCCACTCAGGAAACTTCTGGGTATTGTTCCTACCAAATTGTTATCTGATAAGTCTAGTTGACTTAAATGCTCCAACTCTTCAAAGGTTGGAAGAGAGCCAGAGAACAAGTTAGATCCCAATCGCAATTCAGTCAACTTTGTGAGCTGCCCGTATGATTTAGGAACCGCTCCAGTCAAGCTATTGTCCGTGAGTGATAATGATTTAAGATTTCCGAGACTGAGCAGCTCGTTGGGGAACTTTCCACTGATTTGGTTGAACTTGAGATCCAATTTGACCAAATGTGACGCTTCTCCAACACCCCAAACATCTCTGAGACCAGTTGAATCAACACGAAGATCGATCAAATTCTTCGCTTTACCAATACCCCTAAACTTGAAGTTGATTGGATTGGAATGAAGCCAAAGAGTGTGCAGTTGGCTCAAATGGAAGAGTTCTTCTGGTGGAGTACCAACGAGGTTATTTGCTCCGAGATGAAGAGACTCAACCGACGTTCCATCACTGCACTTGACTCCATACCAAGAACAAATATCATCATTCTTCAACCAGCCTTCGTTGTTGTTCCAGTTATCACCCTTTGTTTCGCTATAGAGCAGTTCTAAAATCTCTTTATCATCAACGACTCCTTCACAGGCGGTACTACCCCAGTATGGACTAGGTTCGTCGTCATTTCCTGTCAATGAGCATCGCTCACAAGACGAATCGGTGGTGTTTTGACGACCATATACGCTAAAGTATCCAGGAGCGCACATGAAAGCATCACAGCCATAATCATTGACTAGTCCATCCATCCATGTAACTTCCTCACAGAATCTCTCATCAAAGTCAGTAATCTTATTGCCTTCCATTTCAATATTGAGGGCATCCAACGCCATTAGGTCAGTTGGCACCTCTCCTGTTAAGTAGTTGTGACTAATGGTAATAAGCTTTGTGTTGAGACTTGACTTTAAGAAGTTTGCGGGGATGGTCCCAGCAAGATGGTTGAAATCGAGATAAAGTCCCTCGAGATTGGGTGAGTTTGAAAAGCTTGGAAGCTCACCAGTTAGCTTTGGACCGGCCTTGAGTCGACGATAGGCTGAGAACAATCTGAGTTGAGGCATGTAGCTAAACTGATCGGGGATTGTGCCGGACAACTTATTCTCGGCAACTACAAAGTTTTGCAGGTTCTTGAGCTCTGCAAATTCAGAAGGGATGGTACCTGAGAACTCATTATCGTAGGCATAGAAATCAATCAGATTCGTCAGCTTTCCGAATTCTGTACTCAATGTGCCTGAGAATGAGTTGTAAGCAAGGTACAACCTTTCCATAGTATCTGCGAGGTCAAATATTTCACTAGGGAACTCTCCCTTGATCTCATTCGCTGTAATATGAAGCTCCTTGAGGGCAGATGCTTTTCCGATACCATCAACATTACCGATGTCAATGTCTGATATGTAAAGGACCTCAAGTTTCTTTGCCTTGCCAACGTTGGTGAAGCCCATATGAACATTATTCTCCTTCAAATTTAGAGTCTGAAGTGCTGGCATATCCCAAATCTCATGAGGCATAGTACCATCGAGAGAGTTATCTGGGAGATTAATCTTCGTGACTGTACTATTATCGGCACTGTCACCAGCACACTCGATTCCAAACCAACTACAAATGGGTGTGTTGTAGTCCATCCAGTGCTTGTTTTCGTCCCAATTGTCGCCATCAGTTGCCTTGTAAAGATCTTTCAATGCTTCGATTTCTATTGAAACTTGAATACAAGCATAGCTTCCCACAAAGGGAGCTGTTTCAGCTAATCCACAAAGTTGGCATTTATTATCAGCATCGGCACGCCCCGACTCGCTGAATGAGTTCTTTGGACAAGCAATGGCATGACACCCAATTTCCAATTCACCTACTTGCCCATTCATCCAGAAGGACTGCTCATCTTGACAGAAAGATCCCGGTAGCTCATCAAATTGATTGCCAACAATATCAAGATATAGATTCTTAATGTTGGCAAGTCCCATTGGAAGTGGTCCCGAAAGTGAATTGTCGGCAAGGTGGAGAATGATTTCATTGTCCGAGTCGGCAATGTAGTCAATGTCAAGACTACTTAAGAACGTGGACGGAAGAGAGCCTGTAAATTTGTTGCCCTCGATGTCTAATTTCTCAAGCTTTGTCACCCCGGCAAAGTCCAAGACTTGACCTGTCATCTCCTGATTGTAGTACACTGAGAACTCCTTGAGATTCACAAGCTTGTTGAGCTGTGTTGGAAGAGTACCTTCAAACTTATTTTGTCCGAGAACAAGGTTCTCAATTTCAAGAAGATTACCAAGCTCTGTGGGGAGATCTCCTGTCATGGAATTTGTGTAAGCGTAGAATTCTCTCAAGTCGGTCAACTCTCCAATACGTGTTGGAAGAGTTCCTGTGATGTCATTAAATGACATGTACAGTCTTTCCATGGATGTGAGTTCAAAGATTTCTTCTGGGAAAGTACCTGCAACATTATTTTCTGTAAAGTGTAGCTCTTTCAACTTTGTAGCCTGACCAATACCAGCAATGGACGTGAGGCCAGTGGCCGAAAGCTGCAATAATGTAAGGTAGGGTGGATTCCCAACATTGGCAAGATTTAATGCGAGACCATCATTTCCTCGAAGGTTGAGTGTTTCGAGATCTGGAAGGCTGAAGAACAACTCCGATACCTCGTCAAGATCATCTTCATCTGCCTGTAGTGCATTCTCTTCCAACTTAATGCCAGTGACACCACTATCTGCCGAACGATCATCACATATGATACCATACCACGAGCAGATTGGTTGTTCAGAGTTCCAGTAAGAGTCCTCGGATGCTCCAGTAAAGATGAGTGAGTAAAGTTGTTGAAGAATCTTCTTCTCCCCCGAAGCGGATTCACAGGAGAGCATTCCATAATAAGGAGCCTGTGCCGTTCTTTCCTCTTCGGTTGCTCCAGAGCAAGGCTCACAAGGAGAGTTTGCATCTGCCTGACGTCCAACTGGAGACGAGGTTCCGGGGGGACATAAAATGGCATTACACTTGTTTTCTGTGAGGTTGCCCACCATGCCATCCATAAACTCATCATCATCGTCACAAAGAACTGACGGTATGCCACTAATTCTATTTCCAGAAGCATCAACAAACAGTCCAACAAAGTCATCCCAATCAGAAGGGAGTGTTCCTGTAAGCTGGTTTGACGCTAGGTTGATTGAATCATAGGCGTAGATATCATGATTGCCAGACTTGCGCACTGCCTCCAAAAAGTCGCTTGGGATTGATCCGGTGAGAGAATTCTTGGAGAAGTCAAGATCATGTAGACGCATCGATTGTTTAAAGTGTGGTAGAGGACCAGTGAAGCCTCCAAAATCACGTTGACCATTCAAATGTAACTGTTTTAGAGTATCGATATCCTCAAACACCTCTGGGATTTCACCACTCATGCGATTTGCAGTCAAGCTGTATAGGGAAGCAATATGTATGTTAGCAACGACATCTTTATGAAGAAACAAAGATAGAGGCAGCCTAACGAGTCCAAACTTACACTAGACTTTCAAGCTGAGAAAGATCTCCCATCTCCTCTGGAATGGATCCGGTAATATCATTGTATGATGACCAAAACTCTTTAAGGTTCTTGAGAGTTGAAATATCGGAAGATATGGTACCACCGAATCCATTATAACTCATGGCAAGAGACTCTAATGTTTCAATGTTATAAATCTCATCAGGAATGTCTCCTTCTGGGAAGCTGTTGCGTGAAATGTGTAGCTTGTGTGGTGTATGGTGTGAAATGTAATGTTAGTAAAAAAAAATCATCATTATCCCTGTAGAATATCCGACACAAGAAGAAGTTGACTTACCTTTTTCAACGCTGGGGCATAATAGATATAATCCAACTTCTTTAGATCGGCATCATTGAAGAGGATCTCTTCAAGGTAGAGGGCTTTATCAATTCCGTCAAAGTCAAGGTCTACAACATTGTTACTAAAATCCACCTTCTCGAGAGATGGTAGTTTGTAAATGTCGGTTGGAATAGAATTCTTCAAACCAAAGCCAGAGAGATTGATCTCAGTAACACCTTTGTTCACATTATCTCCCTCAGTATCACATGTGATACCCTCGTAATTGCAGATAGCACCACCTTGCTTCCAACTAACTTTACCCTTAGTCCAGTTCTTACCACCTGTCGCGACAAAGAGCTTGTGCAAGATCTGTTTTTCTAAATTGTCGCTCTCCTCGGAGATACCAGCGCAGGTCGTAGCTCCTGCATATAACCCATCAGGACACGATTTACATTCACCGCTAGATCCACTTTGCTCTCGTCCGTAGTCATTGAACGTGCCTTTGGGACACATGATTGCATCACATCCATTACCGCCACCGTCAATCACTTTCCCAACCTCGCCATTCCACCAGTCGGTAAGAGAACACAAGTCTGAACTAACTCCTGTAATCTCATTCTTTGTTGCATCAAAGCGCATGTTTGTAAAGCGTGAAAGAGTTCCCGGTACTGTACCAGTGAAGTCGTTGTATCCAATACTAAGAAGGAGAAAAGAGGGGCACACAACATTCGTTAACAACCTACACAACATAGATACATACAAATCTGTTGGGCAAACTTACTCAATTTCCATCAACTGATCCACATCAATTACTCCTGACAAAAAGTTTTCTGGAATGGTTCCATTCATCTTGTTTGAATTAATATCAAGCATGTGAAGCTTTGGCTGTCTATCAAATGCTGGTAGTTCACCTGTGATTCCTCCGCCACCACGGCTACTTTGATGTACGTGAAACTTCTCCAATTTGAGGAGTTTGTGAATAGCCACGGTGGGGAGATGTCCCGTCATATCATTTTCCGAAAAGTCAACATGCCACAGATTAGTCATGAGTCCAATCTCTGTTGGGATATGACCAGTTAACTCATTGCCATAAAGATTGAGTGCCTTAAGGCCCGTCATCTTACTGATATCCTTGGGAACTGTACCTTTCAAACCCGAGAATTGCATGTGTAAAGTCTTCAAGTCCGTCAATGTGAATAGTTCGTCATCCAAATCTGAAAAGAAATAGGCATCGTCTACTACCAACTCCTCAAGATTTGTCGCTGCACCAATACCCTTGAAGGATTGAATATCATTGGATGAGAAATCAACCTTTCGCAAGCTTTTGGCATTCCCAATATCCCCAAATCCATAATCACGGCTAAGACGAACTTCATTGCCCGATAGATCGATCACCTCAAGATTGGGTAGATCGAAGAAGGATGATGGTACCAATCCTTCCAATCCATTATTGGGTAAGGAAATCTCAACTACACGTTCATCTACACAGATAACTCCTAGAAAGCTGTCGCAGGGATCAATCTTCATTTCCTGGTAGCTAGCCAAAGTCAAATCTGCTGGATCCTCCATGTCTTGGAATGTATCCCAGCCACCAGCCTCATCCCATTCAGTCCCTCCCAAGGCAAGGTAAAACTCAACAAGGATTGCCAATTCATCGTCATTATTCACAACAACTTCATCGTCACAGTCAGTGGCACCCATAATACCATCAGTACCAGCCTCACAGGGTTGACATGGTGTCTCCTCATCCTCTTGCTTTCCGGTATCACTAAAGTAGTCAACGGGACAAAGGATTGCATCACAACCAAACAACTCAACCATACCATTCATCCATCCAGAAACATCCTCGTATCCATTATTATCACTATCACAAATCTGTGAATCAAATGCTTCAATTTGATTACCCGCAATGTTTAAAACGAGAGAATCAAACTTGAGTAATTCCCTTGGAACAGTGCCCGTAAGTTTATTCTGTTCTAATCCAATAGTTACCGTCTCATCATCAGAGGCATTAAATGCCTTAAGGAAAGTATGTGGAATAGTACCCGTGAAGGCATTCCCATCGAGATAAATCTCATTTAAGAAGGGATGGGTATCAAACTTTGGTAACTGTCCAGTATGTGCCCCGGTGTCTGGGTCATTGTTATGAACAGAAAAGGTTTGTAAATTACCCATATTCTTAATCTCCTCGGGTAGTGGACCAGAGAGTTGATTCTCGGCAAACTGAGGAGTACATGTTATGATTTTATGGAGGTTGTGAACGTTAGATGTATTAGAGACATTGCGAACATAAGATGGTGCACCTATACAAAATACATATAAGATACAACTCACCGTAAGAATCTGCATCTTAGTCAACAAACCAATATCACTAGGAATCTTCCCCGTTAACTTATTACCATAACTATAAAATTCCAATAGATTAGTCAACATCCCAATATCACTGGGAATTTCACCAGTTAATTCATTTTCACTAATTGCCAATATTTCCAAATTTTTTAATGCAAATAATTCAGATGGCATACTACCCTTTAAATTATTATATGTCATATGTAACCCTACTAACGTATCTGATAATTTCGTAACACCCTCAACAGTATTAATTAAATTATTGGTCACGTCAATTATCTCAATATTAGTAATTAACTTTTCGGTATCATTAGTTAATATTACATTAATACGATCCCATCCTGCACTCGTAATACGATTTTTACTCATATCCAACTTCTTTAAATATGGCAGAGTGTATACATATGGTGAGATACTCCCGGCTAAGTTATTATCTGATAAATCAATTTCAGTAACATGAGATTCAGCATTGCAGGTAACACCTGGATAACTTGTTGATGAGCATATGTCAGAGCTATCAATATTCCATGATTTATCCCAATTATCACCATTTAAATTACCATATACGTGATGCAATACTTCTTTCTCGGTTAAGGCTGATACAGTAGTTTGTTGGTGCATCAATGTTGTACTTGTTAGTAACAATGACGAGAGTGATAAACTACACATGATTGAGTTTATGATACCGCTACTACTACGGCAAACTGTGCCGCCGCCACGCCGTTTGGTGGCCTTCATATTTAACTATATTCTCTCTATTACTATTATATTCAATACGTAATCCACTCAAATACAAGGGTATAGCAACAGAGCTCTTATTCAAAGGTGCATGTGAATTTGAATTTATGATCATTGCTTGGCGATTTGCGTTTTGCCGGAGTCGAAACGGTTTCTTTTATCCCGTCAACAATGCTTTCTTCAGTCTCAATTACAAGAAAGTCTTTCTTCCAACCACTACACTTCACACCCTAAGCTTTTTTTACTAACAAAATGTAACTCAGTCAATATTGGGTATTTTTCAGTCAGTAAACCCTCTATCATAATCTACTTGATACCCTAAATTCATATCTGATGAGAAATATAGCTTGCATGTTACATATCAGTAAGAAAAACACAAAAGAAAGGTCAAAAAATAGATCAAAAACAAGAATACCATATGGCTCATATTTGGCCATCAAGTAGGGGTATACAATCATGATATAGTGCTTGTTTGGCATTGTATAAGTATATAACAAAGTGATGAACACTCCCAGCATGATTCTAGGGCCCTCTGTCATACTTTTACAGCCACATGATGGCAGATTTCTCGCCTCAGATTCCGATTTC
>Ga0214478_100877_pt1 | contig 16649 bp, 12 predicted proteins | sample M1_20Mar14CPVII9_2_FD_178001 | JGI IMG/M metagenome (GOLD analysis project Ga0214478, IMG submission 178001) | Marine eukaryotic communities from Monterey Bay, California, United States - M1_20Mar14CPVII9sort6BwellD7 | ecosystem: Environmental > Aquatic > Marine > Unclassified | place: USA...
CATTGTATCTTGAGGATATACACAAGCTGCTTCGAAAGTCAAATCATGTTGAAAAAGATGAATACATTGACTATTTAATCGATATGAAGAATTGTCTTCCGGACGATGCCGAGGGAAAGGTATTGACTGAAGATAGTCTATCATCTGCACAAGGACGAGCCAATGGAGAAGATCTTTCTTGTCTTTTCACCAACATATCGTGAGTGACATTTAATGTATTTATGTACTTGTCTTCCACATGCAACACACCCACCGACCTTACACATCATACACTTCCATACATAGGTCATCTTGAGCAGATCTATAATTTTCTAAGAGCATTCAGCTGGTGTGAAATAGATGTATTGCATTCTTCTATTGATGTCGAGGATTGTTTAGAAAGTATGAACAGCAACAAATTAAATAGAAGAAAGAAGCGGAAGATCTTACTTGCTAGTGCCATTGCAGATTCGTCTGTAACGGTCCCAGGTGTGGCTTGTGTTATCGATACTTGTAAGGCACTGGAGATGAAGTGGAACAGGAAAGTCCGCGTTTGTATTGTTTTATCCTATGAATTCAAATGCGCAATATGAAGTACTTTATTTGGTTGCCTTTGCAAACCACATGCACTAACAGAAGTTACTATCATCTCTCTCCAACCTCATAACTAACAAAACGCGCATCTTCCAGGACTCGTAAGTCTTACGATACGAAGTGTGTTTGGGCTAGCCAGGCTATTTGTGATCAACGAAGAGGTAGAACTGGTCGCACATGCCCTGGCAAAGTATATCGACTTGTCTATCAGAGCTTTTACAACAATTACATGGATGAGTATGAACAGCCCAAGCTCGTGCTAGCATCAATGAGGGATGAAGTTCTATCTCTTTTGGCGTCCAAGAACAAGATTATGCAGGACCCAGGATCCTTGTTAAAGAAGTGTATTGATCCTCCATCTACTAAACATGTTTCTGATGCAATTGACTACCTAAAAGATGTCGGTGCTTGTAGAGAAGTCAGTGAGTATCAATTTTGCTTACTTATGTCGTGTTCATGCAAACTGAAGTCTAACAGCTATACCTTTCAGTCATAGCTCGTAAACGTAGATTAGTCTTAACTGAACACGGAGAACTTATCAGTGGGCTTCCATTCACTTGTGATGAGGCAGGGACATTCGTTTACGGTGCGAAGAAGGGGTATTTACATGAATCTCTTGCATTGGTAGCAATCAAATCTGCAAAACCTTTTCCGATTACTCAAGCATTCGGAGATGATGAAGCAAATAGACTCAACCTCAGTCGTTACTTTCCAAATGTTGAGATTCAAAACCCACATTCAGTTGCTATTGCCAACCTTGCGGCTTATATCTATTGGTACCACTATTGGAACAAGATTCGACGTCATGAAATGCAGGAGCACTTTAAGAACGCTTTGGCCGGGGGAGTCTCTAGCCAGTTCTTTGGTGACTATTCATTAGATCACACTGATACGGTATCTTTCAATGTTGGAAAATGGACACCCGAGATGGATCAAGCTCATAGTGATTGGTGTCGAGAACATTTCATCAACCCGTCTAGTGTCAAGTCGTAAGTTTTGGTAGTTGTATATTGACTTGTCTATTGATGCTTATATCTAATATATCATCTTTTCTTATTTAGAATTACAAACTTTATCGATTCAGCCATGGCAAGACTATATAGATGTGACATAGATCCGGAGTGGCTTAAATGTGCACCACTGGAGCCAACTTGGAATATGGTAAGCAAGATGGAGTCAATCATTCTATAAGTTTAGTTAGTATTCATATCTCATGTCCAACCTTACATATCGCCACAGGATCAAGACATTCAGTTACGAAATGATGTCTTCTCTTCATTATATGGTGATGTCAAAGGTAAAGATTTATCTACCAAGACTTTGATTCAACTACAAAGCCAATCACTTTCTACAAAAGGAGAGAAAGATACCACCAATGGGTATGCATGTATACACTTCCTACTAGGAAATTGTACATTTGGTGAAGATTGCAGGAATGTCCATTCATTCGAGGCACCTCGTCCTCCTTGTCGTTTTCATTTAAGAGGAGGCTGTACGAACGACCAATGCCTGTATTCTCATGGTGAGGATGAGCCGGCTGAAACTTCAATTAGTGACAGTACAATGGTCACACCAAAGTTTGGCAAACATCATCTAGGAGCATTCGGTTGGTACTGCCAAGATTCTTCTTCACTGTTACTACTTGGAAAGTGTGGTATTGAGCGTGTTTTGGAAAGTCTTCAATTACCTCCCAAAATGGTATTGGGAGGTGGATTGATGGAGCTCGTTCACATGCATAAGAATAGATACTTGGTCAACAGAGGTATCACCAAGATTGCATGGAACTTTCCTGCTTCAAGTAACAGTTCGACCGATGAGGAGAATGAGAAATTACTTCGTGGATTCTTCATGAGTGTTTCATCATTCTTCGAGACAGAATTGCAGAATACGTCTTCACATCTCGAGCTCGGGATTGCTCTAATGGGCAATCAATTCTCCAAGCTTTGTGCTTTACAATCTGCACAACAAGCAGGCCTTTGTCTCGAGTGGTTTGAAGAGTTTGATACGGATATCCTTCCTCGCTATAAACCTCGTGGTTTGAATGGTGAACCAATACAAGTAGGAGATGCTACGTTCTATGTCTTCAGAAAGAGAAGAAATGTCATCTACTCTCGACCGAGCATGATGGAGATTCGTCAAGGATGCAAGTATGGTATTGAGTTAGAGATGACCTCTGCACCTCATGTGTCAAGAGATGATATTGCATCAGCTCTTTCACACAACAACATTCAAGTCATTAATGTCGATGGAAGTTGGGCAGAGGCCAAGAAGGCGTCTCACCATTGGAAACTAGTTGGTGACGCGAGCATTACCTGTAATGTCTCGCAACCTTTCTGCAACAAATTTGAACTCGTTAGTCCTATCCTTCACTCCGAGCATGGGTTAGTCACAACTGCAAGTATACTAGGACGTCTTTCTTCTCGAGTTGGAGTGACCGTAAACAGAAGTATGGGCTTTCATGTCCATGTGGATGTGTCTCAGTATTCAGTCTCGGACATTGTCAAGATTTGTCAACAGTTCATCAAGTATGAGAATGTTATAGATTCAATGCTACCTGGATCACGAAGAAGTGGCAGTCCAGAATCCAACAGATACTTCAATAGCAATGGCCAACGAGCAAAGGAGGCACTTGACATGGAAGAAGAAGATGTATTGACAGCCCTGCGGTTATGCAATAACACTCACGAGCTTGCCGATATCATGAATCCATACATCAACTCATTACCAGATCGGCGCTATTACAAGTTAAACCTTCAAAATCTTGTTACTGGTAGGCAAAGTACAATTGAGTTTCGGCAACATAGTGCAACTGCTTCATTTGAGAAAGTTGAGGCTTGGGTACGATTTGTTGTAAGGTTTTGTGAGAATTCATGCAGCTCCGAGCTCCCAACTTCATTTGTCAATACATCACTAAGTGTTGATGAACAGTTTGATGATCTATTCAAGAGTATCATCCGAGATAGTGTGTTGTATTCGTACTACAAAGAACGAAGACACTTGTTATCAGTTGACGATGAGGGTGATGCCTGTTGTCATGGTTGTGTTACTGGTCGTGGATGCTCAAAGTAGGATATTAACTTCAACTAACTGATAAGCCATTTAATGAGTATACTCTGTCTACTGATAATCAGTTAGACTCTTTTCTTAATTGTGTTTATATCTCGGCCAGGTTATATCATTGAATCTCACATTTTTGAAGGTAGGGTATCCTTTGAACCAATATCCTTAATGATATGCTCCTGTCGTATCAACTGGCAATAGAAAAGGTGTATGAAGGTACATCCTACACTTTCAGGGCATTATATTGAGATGAGATCATGATATCACAACAACTCGATACATCTATCTCTTCATTTTGTGAGTGGTATCCTAAAGGATACCTCAAAAATTATGAGAGTGGTAGTAAAATGTACCCCTAAAGATAAGTAATAAAGGCGGCTCCATATAATATTAGGAACTGACCATATATAGACATCAACACACGCACTATTTATCCTTTTGGAATTCTAGGTAGATCGATATTCACTGGGGTACTACTCGTTTTGGTTATCAATTGTTTTGTTGGCTCTCCTTGCAACTGAATACAACCATGGATCAACATAAGAAGAAGAAACGTAAAAGATCTCACAAAAGTACTGATGGCGGTGGAAATCAACATCAACAGCAACTCAGTAAAGTTGACAAACAGAAGACACACGAAGAGAAACTTGCTTTATCACAACAGCTACGTCAACTATCATCACAAAAAAGATTAAAAGAATGTATAGAATTATATAAATCAACGACAAATGACGAATTAAGAGATGCTCATCATGGTAGTATAGTAGTTGATTGTTGTGCACGTTGTGGTGATGTACAACAAGCTGAGAAAATTGTATATGATATGCTATCGCAATCATCACAATCTAAATCACAACAGAAAGATAACAATATTATTCCTTCATACTTTTGGCAAGAGTATAAACAAATTACATATAAAGCAGTACCGATACAGGCATGGACTGCACTACTTAAAGGATATGTCCATTCTGGCATGATGGATAAGGCAGATTCATTGTTTACTTATTTATGTGATACACACCGTGCTATACTACTTGCATCTAACAATGGTAGTAAGAAGCGTAAAAGAGAAACAGAAAATGGAGTTAATGTTCGTACTCTCAACACATTATTAAGAGGTTGTTTATGGACTGCAACTTCACCTCTTAAAGACAAGTTAGTTGGTGGAGTTATGACTGCATCACGAGCTTGGAGTATTTGCAAAGATGTTAATATTGAGTTCGATACCTCTTCATATGAATATTATATATCAATATTATCCCAATCATTGCAATGTAAAGCTGCAGAAGATTGTTTACAAAAGATGAGGGTACAATTTGGTATAGAACGGGGCAAATTAGATCCAACAATGATCGAATCTTTGGTAGTTTGTTTGGTAGTTATTGCTCGAGGATATGTATTATTGGGAAATATAAGTGATGGTAAGAGATGTGCACGGGAAGCATTGGAATATATGGATACACATATATTCCAATCTTCAAGTATTGGAGCACGCCCTAGTCAGTCATCGTCTGATACTTTCTCTGCCAAGAAGCAACAGCACCAACAAACTACGGGAGGCAAAAAGGCATGGTCACATACAAACAGAGATACTGATGGTACAACTGGGCGACGTGAAGAGTCAAACAAGCTATTTCGTAGCCATCGACTGACGGAATTGAGATCAGAAGCCTCATCACTTGTCGAGCTTTGCACTCAAGAAAGTGATGCCATTGAAAGTTCAAATGTTGTTGCAAAGTTGATGATGACTCGATTGCTTTATTTCTCTGGAGGCGGAACTACTGGCAAAGATGCAACAGAGGCTACGACAAAAACATCAAGCGTCAATGCAGAGGAAGATATCAAACAGTGGATGCATTCATTATGGCATAGTTTTGGGTTAAAAGAGATTGTCAGTAAAGATGGCGACGCGTTGCAGAGTATATTTCATCATAATTTATCACCAAAGAAGAAGAAAAAGAAGAAGCAAAAGCAGTTACCATCTGTACTTTCTACAGAATTGTGCACTAGTCTACAAACACAAATCTCTGGAACAGACAGCGTTATATCTCGCGATTCAGGACACGTTGACTTTTCACAGGTGTTTACACCCTTGAATGAGGAGAGTAATGCTTCATCAAAGGCATCATATCAGAGCAAAAAGTTGCACGTTGAGCTTGGTTCTGGATCAGGGGACTGGGCTTGTCTCCAGGCTAAACTCAATCCGTCTGACAACTATGTCACTGTCGAGCTACGTTCAGATAGAGTTGCCCAAACATTTGCCAAATGCATTCTTAATCAACAACAGACTAAGCATGCACCATTGACAAATTTGTGCTGCGTTGGCTCGGAATGTGGTTCATTTTTAAGGGAAAGAGTCAAGAATGGGACTGTGCAGACAATCTTTGTGAATCACCCCGAGCCACCGACACAAACTTACAACTCTGTAATTGATGAAGAGCCGGCACACATGTTGAACTCTCAAACCATTATATCGGCAACTCGATGTCTACAATCTAATGGAAAAGGGCGTCTAATAATTGTTACAGACAACTTGATTTACGCTCGTTTGATTTGCCAGACAGTAGTTCGTGTTCTAGAGAATAATAATGACTTGGTAGGATTGCAGGGAGGTGAAGTTAGAGATCTAAGACGAATAGAATCATTTGGTCGTTCATCTGTTCATCTCTATGAAGGCCAACCTTCAACATCTATTGGTCACTTCACACCAAATAGATTTGAGGGAGGTACCTCCTACTTTGATAGACTATGGAGAACAGGCGCCGGCAAGCACGCTGATATGAGGAAACGATTTATCATTGCTCTTCGAACAAGTGGAGGAGAATCGATTAGTTATGGCAACAAAGATAGATCATCTTTTAGATCAACATCAGGGAAAGGCAAAGCTGGATCTACTGTCGAAGGTAAGAAGTCAAATAAGAAGAAGAGTGCCGAGAAACAGAAAAGAAGAAACGAACGACGCCTTGCAAAGAAGCAACGAGAGCAGAAGCAGAAGTAGACTTAAGCAAAGTAGAGTAGAGTTTCCTAATCTGGCTTAAATTAACAAGGTAAGTCTCAAATCAAAGTATCATCCTGAATCACAGACCAGACATTCATTTCTATGGCTTGGTATAAATACCGCAGTCCTCAATCACCACATCAACATCTGGCTTATCACTAGCACCCTTGGATACGCTCTCAATCTTTCGAACGATATCCATACCCTCCACAACTTCTCCAAAGACGCAATGTTTGCCGTCAAGGTGCGGAGTCTCGCGAGATGTGATAAAGAACTGACTTCCGTTCGTACCAGCTCCTGCATTTGCCATACTCAACAATCCTCCCTTGGTGTGCTTGATCTTAAAGTTCTCATCGGCAAACTAGTATTGTTAACATTGAAAGGAGTTGATCAGAATAAGGCAAAAGGTATATCTGCATAGCAATATATATTATCAAATCAAAGCATACCTTCTCTCCATAAATACTTTCTCCTCCTGTTCCATCTCCATTGGTAAAATCTCCACCTTGGATCATAAAATCTTTGATCACCCTATGGAAAGTGCTGCCCTTGTAGTGCAGTGGCTTGCCTGAAATTCCGTCACCCTTCTCTCCTGTACACAAACACTTGAAATTATCAGCCGTCTTAGGTGTGATATCAGCATATAGCTGCATGACGACACGACCTAGGTCTTCATCGCCATGTTTCAAATTGAAGTAAACATGTGGATTATCACCCTTGGCGTTGGGAATGAGCACGCCTTCCTTATCATCGTACAGACCCTTGTCCAAGAAGCCACCGAACATCTCCTTCTCTTTTTTCTTTGCATCTGCATTCTTGGTCTTTAACTCTTGAATAGCCTTTCGTACATCCTTGTTCTTATTATCAATGCCATATGCTGCCATTAAATCCTTCTTGGCATCCTTCATCTCTCCCATACTCATCTTGGCCAAGCCACGACGATATAGTACTTTGATATTGGTCTTGGCGGCGTCTGGGTCTCTACTAAATACAAGATTGCAACAATTGATAACATCCGGCCATGATTTATCCTTCACATAACACATTGCAGCATTGGACATACATTTTACATACATGTCTCGTTCCTCATCTGGTAGTGGAATCTCAGCCTGTTCAGAGTTTTCATCAACTAAGTCAGCCGCAGCTATATATAACTCTGCCGCTGTTGTTGTATTACCCGATGTAAACTCTTTAGTACCCTCTTCCTTCTTCTTCTTAGCCTCAGCCAATCTCTCCTCTGGTTCCATATCCCACTTACTTTTTTCCTTTTCCTTAAATCCTAATAGCTCTACATCAAAGATTAAGTTTGAGTTTGCTGGGATTTTCTCACCCATTGATCGATCACCATAACCATAATCAGCACGAATTGCAAGCTTGGCCTTTTCTCCTACTTTCATGGAATTAAACCCTTCATCCCATCCTCTGATCACCTGAGACGCTCCAATGGTAAATTCAAAAGGTTTACCTCTATCTATAGGTGTATAGAAAGATATGTAAACATAATATTATTATACTATACGAGCATTGCAGTGAAAACCTCCAACACACACAAAACCTTTATAACTCACCACGAGAGCTGTCAAACTTGGATCCATCTGATTCAAGCGTACCCGTGTAGTGAGCAGTAACCACACAACCGTTAGGAGGTGGACCGGCGGCTCCTGTATATATTAATGGGGAGATATATAAAAGTATGTAAAATAATGTGCATAAGATATGAACAAAAAAAATATCTTCCAAATTTTTGCTTTACTCACCTTCCGGAGCGGCCTCAAGAATGGTTTTCATTATACCACCATCTTGGGCAATAGTTACGTCAATAGGGTCTGTCATACTGTCTAATATATATGGCGTAGGGAGTTGTAGTAGGAGTTGCAAAAGTATGTGGACAATGACAATTTCCACTCAAAAATCGTATTGTAACCTATGAGGCGACGGACAGACACCGCAGTGTAAACAATTGAGAGATCAATGAGTGATAGTAGATGGTATAAGTCAAGTAATCCATATATGATATGGTTGTGTAGATTATCATTACTCATATTTCTGAGAATTTGGATTTAGTTTTATATCTCTTCAGCTTTAGCTTTTCCATCTAGCTCTACTTTTCATTTGTCCTTTCCGTCAGTATCCCCTTCTGTCATCTTATCGCCCTCCTCAGCTGTGGCTACTACCACTGCTTCTTCAATCTTATCTCCTTGTTCTTGACTTGAACTTGCGGTATTACCCGTATGTTCATCAACACTAGACTTGACAACACACAGCATTATATCATTCAACCTGGGTAACATACTTCTACCATCATCTAATAGACCTGCGGCAACTAAGCAATTATCCAACACTTGCTCTGCCAAGATCTTTGCCAATACAGGATCTGTTTCCTTCAATTTGTGAATACCAACAATAATCTCATGATCTGGATTAATCTCCACAGTCTGCTTCGGCAATGGCATGGCACTAGAGGATGTTCCACCCTCGGATGTTTCCACCATTCGCATCATTCGGCGTAATGCACCCGATTCATTATCAGTAACGACAGCGGGCGATGACGAGAGACGGGTAGTAGTTTTACATTGTGATACCTTGTCCGATAGGGTAACTTGGAACCAACCACAAAACTCGGTAGCTTCTTCTTTTGAAAGCTTTGAACTTCCAGAAGATGATGTGTCGTCATCCTTGTCATCTTTTTCATCCTTGTCAGAGTCGTCATCATCCGACTTGGGCAAGTCAACGTTACTCCTATCGGCACTAACCAAGTCACGTCCTTCAAATGACTTCAAGTTTGCCATTACAAAGTCATCGATAGCCGAATAGATGAAAATAACCTCTCGTTTAGACTTGGCAAAGCCCTCCATGTAGGGACTTTGCAATGCCAATTCTCGTGTTGGAGCGAATAGGTAATAAATTTCCTTCTGTTCAGGAGGACAACGTGATACATACTCATCAAGGGAGACTAGTTCACCGCCCAACCCCTTGTTTGTTTCAAAGTAAAGAAGCTTGGATAATGGCTGCATTGATTCGGGATCTTGACAAACACCCTCTTTAAGAAAGTAAGAGTATTCCTTGTAGAACTCATCTCTGTACTTGTCTGTATCCTTTTTCATCATTTTGGACAAGTGATTGATAACCTTTCGTGTTAATGCCTTCCTCATCTTGCCAACCAATACAGTATCTTGTGGTTTCTCTCTTGATATACTCAATGGCAAGTCCTCTGAGTCAACAACACCTCGAATAAATCTACACCACTCTGGCAAAATATCCGGAGACTTGGCCTCAATTAATATCTTTCGTGAGTATAATGAAACACCTGGATCCATCCTTCCCATACCATGCTTCTCTTGATGGAAGCTTGGTATGTAAAATAATGCTTTAAGATCCAATGGAGCATCAACACGAAAGTGAAGGTACTCAATGGTTCATCATACATGTGCGAGACATACTTGTAGAAAGCGGAGTGTTTCTCATCGTCTACAGTTTTGGGATCTTGTAACCAGATTGCGTCAATGGTGTTGACTCGGTTACCTGTGTTGAATAAAGGGGGAGGGGGAGCAAGGGAGAGGATATGTGTAAAAAAATATGTGCATAAGATGTGCACAAAATTTATGATAAGACAAGATATGCACAAAACAACAACAGCACATAGACGTACCATTTAAGAATATTGGAAAACCAACAAAGTTCGAATACTTCTTAAGAATCGTTTCAATAGTTGATTCATTGGCATACTGAGCCAACTCAGGCTTGAGATGAAGCACTACCGATGTACCACGATCTTGTCGTATATCTGAATCTAATTGTGATATGGTATACTTGCCAGTACCATCGCTTTCCCATACAATGGCTTCATCATCATTATCACTCTCTGCAATACTATTATTATCATCAGATATCTTACCAGCAGACTTGGATCTAACATCAACTTTATCAGCAACCATGAACCCAGAATAGAATCCTACACCAAATCTACCAATTATACCCTGCCCAAATCGATCCTCGGGTGTATCATCGGCACCCTGTTTCTTCAAGTTCATTTCATTAATAAATGCCTTACTTCCGGAGCGTGCAATGGTACCCAAATTATTCACCATTTCTTCCTTCGACATTCCAATGCCCGTATCTGTAATTGTTAATGTATTTGATGCCTCATCAGTTGTTATACGAATTTCCAAATCAGAACCATCTTCAGTTGAACTACTACCAGATAGGGTACCCGTAGCTTGAACATGACGTAATTTTTCCAATGCATCTGATGCATTTGATACTAATTCTCTTAGAAATACTTCTTTGTCTGTATAGAGTGAATGTGTTACAATATCTAATAGTTGTTTAGTTTCGGCTTGAAATTCCAATTCATCTTTGGGTGGAGGTGGTGGTTTATCGTCCTTTTCAATAACTTCTGCATCTGGTATAGAGGAGAAGTGTGTAATACTTTGATAGTTGTTGTTTGCCCACTGCTTTGTATGTTGATGATGATATTGGTTGTGATTGTTGTGTTGAGTTGTAGATGGGAGAGAAATGACTGATAGAGATCTACTCTGACGACCGCTGTTACTCGTCGCCGATATTAAACTTCTACCACTACTTCTACTTGCCCTTGATATAGCTACCTTTGCAGCGTTCAGTTGTACTACTACCATTGTCTTTTGTCTACGTATAAATACACGATTGTTGATTGTGTTAGCAATGCAAAAGGTCAAGATTTCTACGGGATTTTATACTATTTGATGGGCAGTAAACCTCCGAGAAGAAGAACAATTTGAGTGGCTACAATGACGAGATATATGATGGCGCTATTCTATTGCATAGTTGAACCACTAACAGTACTAGTTTATCCTATATCTACCCTATAAACACTTAATAATCGTCAGTATGGCAGCGACGACACATAAACTCTTATGGGGGGCATATGAACACATCACTGCAAGTTTCTTTGGTACTACTTCTGAGGTACTCAGCAATAATGATATTATAGATTACTCTCGACATTTAGCAAGCGGTAAAGAAGACTTAGGCGTTAATGCAACACACATATCATATGAAGATTTATATGCATCAATTATTTTCTTTGCATGTATATACGTCGGTGGACAAATAGCATCAAGATTATTACGTATGCCAAGTTTAGTTGGTGAGATATTCGTGGGTATATTACTCGGACCAAACTTGGCGGCGTATGTCCCCCATCCTATTAGTTATGTAATGTTAGGTGAGATTGGTTTAATCTTATTGGTAATTGAGGCGGGTATTGATATTGATTTGACTACATTAAAGTTAATTGGTAGTAGAGGATTGATTATTGCAATTATTGGTAGTATATTGCCAATTGCTTTGGCGTTGGTAATTGCTTTGGCAATTGGTACGGATACCAAGGGTGCAATTGCAGCCGGGGCCTGTTTTGGTCCGACATCGTTGGGTATTGCAATGAATATACTTCGACAGGGTAAGATTGTGAATACACCAGTAGGACAGCTCATTGTTAGTGCTGCAGTGATTGATGATATGATTGCACTTATCATATTGAGTCAATTGGGTGCCTTGGCCGGTGATGCCACTGTTGCGGCGATAGTCATACCAATTGTTAGTGCACTGGGGTTCTTGATTATTGGGGGAGCTATTGCCGTTACGATATTACCCCGTTTCCTTGATCGATACTTCTTTGGTAGAATTAAGAAGGAGAATCATGGTCAGGCAGGATTGGCATTAATGTTCTTAATATTGTTCGCCATGATGCCAGCTACCTATTATGCCAAGAGTTCATTCCTAATGGGAGCCTTCCTTAGTGGTTTGGTCTTCTGCAATAACCATGCCGTGCATGTACGATTTGTATCACAATTCAAACGCATTTTGCAATGGCTTATGCGCATCTTCTTTGCTGCCAGTGTAAGTTTGACAAGGTTTGTTCACATCTTATGTCACTCTTTTATACGACATGTCATGCATGCTCACAACTTTATAACTATTCTTTTTAGATTGGATTTCAAGTACCAATTAAAGATTTTGCAGATGGGATGGTTATTGCTTATGGATTGCTCTTTACATTAGCACTGCTGGGCAAGCTTGCCGTTGGTTTCCTAGTTCCAAACTTTAACAATACAGACAAGTTCAAAGGCTTGCATCTAAGGGATTGTTTGGTTACTGGTTTCTCAATGGTAAGTTGATATCCTTATTGTTGTTGTATTTGCAAACATCATTACTCACTTCATTTTCCCCTTCTTTTCATTAAAGGCCGCCGAGGGAGAGTTTGCTTTTGTGATTGCAGTCTTCGCAAAGGATCAGGATCTCATTAGTGCTGACCTTTATGCTTCGATTGTTTTGGCTGTATTGATATCTACAATCATTCCTCCATTTGCTCTTCGGTTTACCTTATCATATTACAATAAAATTGCTGCTAAGATGATTAAGCAGGCAGAAGACTTGGAACGTCAGCGTGCTACTACTATTGATGCCTCTCTGGGTTTAACAAGGGAAGAACAAGAGAAGCGACTGCGGGTGAGTTCCTTTAGTATCCTATGATACTTGTGTGCTCTGTCACTGATACCCTAACACATCTATCCCTATCAACACCTATCCAGGAAAATATCGAGGCAAATAAGATTGTCTTTCTTTGTATTCAAATTCAATGTGGATCAACTTGGGGACTCATCCCTAAGATTATTTCAACACTTACAAAGTTAGGATTGGAAGTGATTGATAATCGTTCTTGGCATCCAAGGGGTGTAGACTCAACACTCATGACGGAGATCTTTGTAGAAGATGACTTCTTCCTTAATTGTACAGATGAAGAATCACATATAACTATTGATCATCGTATTGCAGAAGTAACCAATGCCATGTCAGAAGCTATTCGACAGCCAGGTGCCAAAGTCAAAGTCACTCGATGGTTTCCAGGAGTCTTACAAGCAATTGTCGAGGAAGTCAAATCAAAAACTGACACAACAAATATCACAAGTGCTGGTAATAGAGGTAGTGTAAAAGAACTCTTGGCCAAGGAAGCAACAAAGACATTAGAAAGTAAGAGAAATATCCAAATTGCTGCCACAACAGAGAAGTCTTTAGATGAAATTAAGAAAGAAATGGGAATACCAATCGAGCATGATACAACAGAACCGCCTCAAGCTACAGTTGTAGAAGTGTCAGCTTCACCACCAGTAGCAGATTTGTCAGCGGGGGCATTGCCTCCTCCGACTACAACCCGTCGTAGGGTTAGACAGAAGATGAGGTCCACTCCAGTAACTGGAGGTTCGTTATTTGATGGTCCGAAACAACCTCCTGCACCCGAAGAGCCCAAAATTGCAGGAGGTGGAAGACGTCAACCTGGAAGCCGTAAGTCATTTGCAAGCCTGGGTGGTCAGTCGGCCGAGCTTGTGGTTGGTGGAGAGGTATTCAAGATCCGTGTGATGCCAGAAACTGTTCATAGGATACGATCAGGATATAGTGGTGAACTACTAGAGGATTCAAGTGTGAAATTTTCTCAAGAGGATGTACCGATTGAGCATCGTCTACAGGGTCTTATTCGTACAAGTGGTTTACAAACAATATCAGAAGATGTATCGGAAACCGCTAGCAACGTTGGCTCTGATAGGGATTCCGAAAGAGATTCGGAGTGGTAAGTATGCAGTGGTACTTTAAAGCAGTAGAGAGAATAGACTAGGAAGAAAATAATACTGTATTGTAATAAATAGCGTTTCTTATCTTATCATGTACTCTTCTTATTACATTATACACAAATTATGTCTTTGACAGTACCTAAGATCTTAAGCTTGATCTCATTTTTATACAGATTGCTTCTTCATTTTAATCCTCTTTCTTTTGTTGTTGTTGCCTTTGTTCTGTAGTTCAGTTGCAGGGCATAATAATAGGGGGGATAAGTAGCGGTTGTTGCGGTTACAGATATGCCCTCGTTGTGATATGATTATACTGCCGAGTAACACCGTGACATAGCTAATGATAATAAGCTTCCAAAGACCACTTGACTTTGCTTCTTTATCATGCAACTCATCATCCTTACTCTCTTTTGTCTTAGACACACTTCCAAGCTTACTACTCTCTTTTTGTTGTTGTTCTTGAGCTTTAGGGTTTGACTTATCTTGCCCTTTCTTTGTTGTCCACTTCGGAGCTTTCCAGTCAAACAACTTCTTCTTCACTTGAGAAGATTTGGGGGAGGCCTTCCTTGGAGTAGACTGGGCACCATGTTGAGATGTCACAGGGGATTTGATTAAAGCTGGTACTTCTTCCTTTTGTTTAGTAGAAACTCCTTTACCGAACAATGAAAAGGTAGACTTTGAATCAGTCGGCTTAGATTGAACTACTTCTATCTTCTGAGACTCTGTTTTAGATGCCGCTTGTTGAAGTTTCTGTTTGTCAATTTCCATCTGTCTCTTCTGTTCCTCTGCCTTGCGCTTTCTTTTATCCTCCTCGAGCTGCTTCTTTGCTTGAGCCTCAGCTGATATGAGATGCACAAGACCGGTGAGCTCATGCCTATATAATATCTCATACTATACATATAAAAGTAGACAACATACTCACCTTCGGCTGTAACCCTACGCTTCTCCTCCGCTATCTTCTTTGCTTTTGCTTCAATTTCTTTTCTCTTCTTATGTTTAGCTTCTGCAACCGCAGCCGCCTCAGCATGTGAATCATCAATCTTTCTACATGTGTCCAGAAATGATGAGATTACCCCTTTCCCAGGTGATGTCGTTGTGTCCTTGTTCCCAGAATCATTTCTAACACTGCTCTTCTTATCAGATGTATCTCCTTTCCCAATCATATCTTTATTATTGTTTGTCTTCTCTTCCTCTTCAAAGACTGCCTTCTTAACACCATCCATCCAATTACTCATGGACTTACTCACTTCCTTTAAACCCATACTATCTTGTTGCGATTTATTACGATCCCATTCAGATAAGATTTGATCTGGATCACAGCGGAAGAAATATCTTTGCCAAAACTCTTCTGCGGACAGAGTACTACTACCACCACTGATATCTTTTGCAACTAGTTGATCATGATACAATTTCACTTCCTCATATTGCTCTAATATAGCCTTCCTTTCCATACGAGATTGTTGTGTATAATGTGTAGCATAAAACTTGCTCAAGAAGGACTGCAATGCAAGTATATCTGCTTCCTTATTATCATTATCATTGTCATTGTTATCATCTCTCTTCAAATTAAGTCCAAGAGGAGTAGTATATGTTTCCAATAAAAGTCGACGGCGAGCTGCCTCCGAGGTAGCTTGACTACGACGGGGGGAGAACATACTTATATTATTTGCTAGCAACAAATCTCGGCACCACTAATAATAATGAATCGAATCAATAAGTTCAAGTCACCAATGGTTTATTTACTAATTATTAATACGACAGCATAATAATATATCGAAAAGAAGTTGAAGTCACCAATGCAAATTTGCACAAAAGATATTGATACCCTACGGTATCCTGGTAGCTTGCAAGCAAAATCAGAACATCTTGCTTCGACGATGACACAGCATGAACCTTTGCTAGTAGTGTCAATAATATCATAAATACCAATAGCATACAGTATATATAGCAGAGAAGAACTATATTAATAATGTGGAAGAATATTGCAGTATCGGCTGCGCGCCGAGCAACATTCACAGCATCTAAAACGATTGCAACAAAACAAGTCGGAGCGTTGAGATTGAGAACTCTTTCATCAATGTCATATGGTGAAAGTATCACGGTAAGTATATGACAACATTAAATGATCAAGATATTATGAGCAAATTGTTTTTTTATGATACCTGAAGATATGGATATGCAAGTAAATATGAGATTGCACATAAGATATGCTTATGCACATAAGATATGCTGTGACTATATCAACACTTTGCAACTAACCATCCAAACTCTTTGTTATTGTCATTCATTCTGTTTATATCTAATACAGTATTCAGGAGGTAAATATCATGCAAATTGGTTTGTGTATATTATATTAGTTTCTATAATGATACTCACATCTCTCTCACACACAATATAGGACAAGCTAGTGAAGG
>Ga0214478_100880_pt1 | contig 16638 bp, 15 predicted proteins | sample M1_20Mar14CPVII9_2_FD_178001 | JGI IMG/M metagenome (GOLD analysis project Ga0214478, IMG submission 178001) | Marine eukaryotic communities from Monterey Bay, California, United States - M1_20Mar14CPVII9sort6BwellD7 | ecosystem: Environmental > Aquatic > Marine > Unclassified | place: USA...
GGCATCCTCTCTCGCTACACGTTGAGCATATGACAAAGACTGCTTCGTCTTCCTTCCATATACCTTGGATAATCTATATGTATCAATCTTCATAGCATGACGCTTGATTTGATCTACTCCATCACCATCGACATATGTAAGATCTGAGGAAGACATGACATTGTTGTCATGTATATACTCTAGGAACTGTGCATTCTGCTCTCTAATTGCAGCATTAATAGCACTTCTTGCCAATGCATGACGATAACGTCCATTGGATGTAATATGCTCTAACCCTCGTAGACTCTCTCCTTGGATTTCATATCGAGTTGGAGATATCTTAAAGGCGGCCGATTTAGAAAGAGTCGATGAACAGAGACAACGATGTACTTTTGCCAATGTCTTGGCTTGGGATTTGATGGCATCTATTTCTTCCTTTTGCAGCCAAGATGATGATGATGAGTTGCCAAGTTGAAGTTGGTAGCAACGCATGCTAACTGAGGATGAGAATTGAACAGCACTCTCGATACTAACTCGTCGTGGTACTGGTCGGTTAGTCTTCATCTTTTCTTTCGCTGTGGAACACAAGTTATATTGTTAGTAGAGGCGATTGTTTGATGTTGAGATGACGATGATGGCATGATGTAATGATGCGCTCTCTTTGATGATTCTATGCAGCTCTGATTATGTGACGAGCACATGATATAATGTATGTTATTGTTATATTTATGGGCCGCTCCTCTTTATCTTTGCGCAGTGATTGAGGTTACAGAGCTGAGCACTACTCCCTCTATTCATTTGCACGATTATCAACTCCATATAGTGCTTCTATCGGGCTACAAGAGGCCTTATCGGATGATAGCTAATCGGATGTTAGTCGTTGGATTGTAATCGTTGTTTGCTTGAAAAAAATTGGTGAGAAATAGTCATCAGTACCGTTATTCCTTCAAGTTAAGACAAAACATCAAGCCCAAGGTTAGACACTCCAAGAGAAGAAGTTGACCTACATATGTTGTATGTTATTACTAACAACTTAACTCTTAAACACTACATTACAAACTCATTACATTATATTCATTCTCAATCACATCTGCTCTCCTCCAACTTATACTCATACCTCATTATAATTTAGTACTCGGCGTCGGTACTCCTACTGCTCGTCGAACAGGTCCGTCAATATGAACAGTTTCAGTTTGTGTATTGTACAAGGCAAAGAAGGGACGTGGCAATTCCTCACAATACTTTCTCATTTTGAGCTTGGCATCTGTCTCATCACAAAGAAGTGATGACAGTGTAGGAGAAAGATATAGGATGAGTATACATTTTTTGTGCATACGATATGCACACTTTTCAAATACTACACATGCCACTAATACCACTGACTACACTCACCTCCTAAACTCTCTGCTAAGAAGTAGACTGGTTGATATGTTGTAATCGGAAAATCTTGTGTGGCAGCCACGGCTGGGTCCCAAGGCTTGATGATCGGACGACTGGGCATGCCATCTTCTCCGACTTCATATGGCTCATTATCCTCTCGTTCCTTACAACTATACTCCAGCTCTCCAAATGATGAGAGTAATCCGGCTCCATATGCCTTGTTCTTACCATTCTCTTGACACAACCCAAACTCAACAGAATGCCAATAACATCGAGCTAACTTTAACACGTCCTCATCACTGGCACCCAAAGAAGCTAATCCAATCTCTTGACTAAAGTCACAAAAGTCTCGATCTGCAAACATTGGCACGTGACCGAGCAGCTCGTGACAAATATCGGGCTCGGGAGTATACAAAGGCATGCTTGGATGACGTATGTATTGGGTACAGAAGAAAGTTCTGAATGCAAGACCATTCAAGAAATCTCTTGAACTAATTAGACCTGCAACTGGTCGTAGACGGAAGTTGGTTTGCAATTGTAGGAATGATGATATAGATGATAGTTGAGGTATAGCATTCCGATGATAGTTACAATGCTTCTTCATCATGTTCATGGATTTCTATGATGATGATGTATGTTTGAGATGAAAAACATGATATGAGCTTGTACATAGTATGAAGACATGTGACGGCTAGGCATACTCAATCTACGCCTCCTCACCTTGTACTCCTTACAAGCGTATGCATCCCACAACTCTTCCATAGTATCCCAAACTAGTCCCCAAGTTTCTACCTCCTCTTTGGTATACTCTGTCTTGGGTATCTCATGATGCATCCGAGGTTTAATGCCTGCTCTGCAAGTTTGGCACGGCGTTTCCTATATTCTACATCATTAAAACCTGGATGATCCGCTTCTAAATCGGTACCAGCATCTAGGGTGCGGTTTGCTATTAGATCCAAATCTGATATGTGCCGAGGGAACCATTGAACCTAGAAACAGGTTTAGAGATTGTGATGAGTATGCGCTATGCATATCATAATATGATATCGTATGCACAAGATATGCACTTTTTCACACAAGTCATAGCTCAACACACACATCACTCACCTCCTTCTCATCCAATACTAACAACTTATCAGTCATACCCTTCAATTCTTGTAACAAGGCATCAACATTTGTATCTGATAATGAACCATAAAAGTCGACAAAGAAATCAAACACTTTTGATTCATCATTGGTGGATACAGGACGTGATTCTATTCGTGTAATGTTTACATCATACTTCCAACTGTTTCATATGAGTGTAATATATTCATCATATGATGTTCGTATATGAGTTTGTGAACACATGGGCGTCAGAGCGATGCAAGTATGCAATTGTAAAAAAAAAAGTGCACAAGATATGAGCAAACCTCCGTACTTACAAGAATCGCAGCACATCATGCAATGCACCAACCCTATCTGTTAATTCCATTAATACCGATGTACGTGGTCCCTCTACCGGATGGTTAAACTTTGTTGTTGTTGTACTATTGCTGCAGTTCTCATCAAAATTGTTCTGCAAAATATCTAAATTTGGGGTATTGTTCATTGCAGTAGTAGTGTGACTCTCATGATCTTCGTAATTATTCTTATGCCATGATTCATAATTAGTATAATCTGGACTTGTTGATAAAAGTACTGATTGTTGAGTATTGTTAGTAGCAGTTACAGTGGTATTCTGATTAGTTGTATGATACGGTGTCACTGTTACGAAAAATGAAGAGGATTTTGGAAGACGACGACTCGATGATAGAATTGACCTACTGATCAGTGACATTGCCGCCATGATAGTAAAATAGTGAAGAATAGACTAGGGCGCCCTACTGTGGTATTGCAAGCGGATAATGAGCAGAGTACAAGCTGGCGCAACGATCGGGCTGTTCGGTTGTCATGACTTGTCATTTTTTTTTTCGAACTTTTACTTGGCTTTGGATCTGAGGATACCAATCACGGAGTTGCCACCAATTGAATATGGCTTATGAATATATGCTAATACCGATCAAACTGCCCACTCTACTCTTTTCAACGGGAAAAGAGTATAATATGAGGATCTGATGAGAATTGGCATCATAACAAGCCCGTCTTGAGTATTGTGCATACTATCCGTCCAAAGTCTCATAAAAAATTAAAAATTAAATAGGTGTAAACTCTAGATACGATTTCATATTCACAATATTGAGTATCATATACTGATATTATAGTCAATGCATCAATTTTTAACGGTATTTTATCCTTCTTTTATGCTCCGATTGTCGTGGTATTTATATTGATCAACCTGATCACCAACACATCAAGTACCTACCCATAAAATACAAAATATACATTGAGTTAGAGTTGGACATAGTATCAGCAATGGACACTTCTGTCTGGTCTACTCTATTTACCTCGATTATCGCATTTTCTATTGGTATAGTATTAAAAGTTGCGCATAGTTGGCAACATAATGAGAGCTGCTCTGATGACGACAATAATTGCAACGACAAGGACAAAGAAAATATTATGTCAACATCATGTGCCAATTGTGGCAAGATGAGAGAGGAATGCAGCGGGGATCTCAAAACATGTAACGGTTGTAAGATGATGAAATATTGCAGTAGAGATTGTCAAATTACTCACCGTCCCCAACACAAAAAGGAATGTAAGCAGCGAGCTGCCGAGTTGCACGAGGAGGCATTGTTCAAACCCCATCCGCCAAAGGAGGAGTGTCCCATTTGTTTCCTACCCATGATGGTATGTGGTGAGGTGAGAGGTTCAACTGTTTTTGAAATGATTTTTCTTATTTGCAAATACATTTGTCTGATCTACCCTCTCACCTGATTAATTTTTGAGGGTCCCAGTCAAAAATTTGTCTAGGATACCGACCAAATTTCGCCAGCCTCTCACCAAAATTGCAATACAATGGCCTCCAATATTTACTGGCCTAAAATTGTGAGAACAAAGTTGGACAAAGCCTATATATACCAAAATTAGCTGCTGAATCGATTGGTGATATCCATTTGCAATAAAAATGTACGTAGGAACAAGTATTATTGCAATAAAGTTACTGTTATGGGACCACCAATATGTGAAATTGCAACTTCATTATTGCAATGATCAGCCTCCACATATTTACTCTACATATATATTTAAGCTATATTGCACTGTATAGATCATTGTCTATTATAGTTGTATTGATTTGCAATGGTGAACAAATTTTACTTAGAAAGGTACTTTGTGTAGAATGATACTTTAGATACCTTTAGAAGTCAAAATTTACTTCTAGCTTGGCGAAATTTGAACGGTATCCTGGACAATTTTCACTAAGGAAAATCCCCAAAGGCTCAGCGCTCATGGCATGTTTGTATGGTTTAGGTGCATCTGGTCTACCTCAGGATGGAACAAAAGCTGTCAAACTATTTGAAAAGGCAATCAAGCTTGGCTCGGTAGTAGCTCATAATCATCTTGGGCATATGTATGATAAAGGGGATGTCTTGAAAGAAGATAAAAAGAAAGCAAAGTACCATTACGAGCTGGCAGCCATTGGTGGTAGTGAAGAATCACGTTGGCATCTCGGCCGTCACGAGATTGAAGAAGGCAATGTGTCAAGGGCCGTTAAGCATTTGATGTTGGGAGCAGAGAATGGGGATGACGATTGTATGGAGATGATCAAGGATGGATTCATGGGCGGAGTATTCACAAAAGATGTATATGAAAAAGCTATCCGTGCTCATGGGGCAAGCAGAAATTTGATGAAAAGCGATGATCGTGAAAAGGCCGCTGCAATTCATAAGGAAATGATTCCTCCGGGTACGTTAAGCATTGCAGAGCTTCGCTCTTAGTGTAGTGATGCTTCACTCGGTGGTTGTTGTTCTATTTGAGTTATGGGTAGTCTGATATATTATCAAATTAGAGCTAGTTGATTCCACATGAGTATACTTTCTTGTTTACATCTTATCATTTACTTCTATAACACAGATGGATTTCAAAATCTCTATCGATTAGCAACATTGAGCCCCATACACTGAGCCCATATGAATGTCGTTAATCAGATCATAATCCCTCAAACTACTCGTACATTTCCTCTACTCCTACATCTAACAACATCTTATTACTAGCACCTTGGAATCCCCCTTGAGCATATTGATATGATTTCTCTATCGGAATATCATATCCACCTCTTCATTCTTTCACATCTCTACTTCTCTTAGCTCCCATTTTATCTAATCCTCCCTAAAATAGCTCCTAACGTCATCATCACTACTATTACTATAACATAAGTTTTCAAGAGTCTCAACTTTGTGTATACTCCCTCCTTCTTCCGCTGCATGTGATGCGGTCATATCCTGTCGCTCCTCTTCTTCTTCATTCATATCTCCAGAATCACAAACCATGAAATCTTCCCAACTAAACACATTCAACTCTTCTTCTCGTTCATAATATTCTTCCAATGCAAAGTTTTGATAATCTTTTGATGTATAGTACAATCTATACTTTTCATCTTGTGTTGTTGTTGGACGGTATGTCGTTCCTGTTACTAGATGACATCCGGAGATTACTTCATCTATGAAAGATACATGACGGCTTCTACTACTACTCCTTTTTTATCTTGTAGTGGTTGAGAGTTCTCCTCAATAATAGATACGGCTCGTGGTCGTCGTTCTAGATGCATATCCATATCCTCATCTGTATTCGTCCATCTCTTCATCGTCTAGGATGCCGCTGGCATACTGATCATTCTCGAGTGTTTCAAGATCTTCAAGTATGTCAGATATGGCACTGCTTTGCAATTGAGCATGAGTATACGATGATGTGGTTGCAACATTCTTCTCCTTGAGATAGCGCTTTGGTAGACCAACTTGACATACAGACTCCTCCTCCTCTACTTCTTCAACGATGGGTATCCAACGGCAAGTCTCCATGCTGCATTGACGATTATCATTTGCATATCGTGTACAACTACCAAGATAATTGTCTTGACTATCGATAGTATTGCTTGATGTGTCTTCATTATTGTTTCCAACAATATCTGCATAACTACGCTTAATTGCAATTAATGGAGGGTTTGATATACTTATGGGGAAGGTTGCTCGTCGTCTTCTACTACTTGTGCGTTGAGCGGTGGGTTTGATTATATCAATATCAATGCTTATTGATGACGACGTAGTTGTGCTAGCATTGCAACTAACCACATTATGGTGGTTGGATAATGAGGTGTTGGTCATCATCATGCAATAGACTTTAGCTGGTGTTCTACTGGTCTCTATAGAGCGTAGTGTTAGTTACCTGTCTCCGGTACTAGCAAATGCAATATGGTATCAATAATTGCAAACATTTCAATATTTAGAAGCAAATCGGCGAGAGATTTACATGGGGCATCAACGATATCGTTGGACTGGAGTTGAGTGATTCACAATCAATTTTTAGGATACCACCAATTGAGATACGTGTCCTATCAAACCCTGCTCTGCAGTTTTTAGAAACTGCATAGAGTATGTGAATCATGGGCTGCTCAGATTCTGGAGATTTGTAAGGAGTTTATGCTGTTTTATACTGACCCTATTACCCATTGGATACACAACTAATAAGCAATCATGCATAGCTAACAGATGGTAGAGTTGTAGTTGAAATTGAAGAGGTATTCTACATTTTAAACTATTACTACTGTAAAGCTCAACATAAAAATCATCAGTGATAGAGTAGATGATATAATAATGCAGAGGTCAACATATAAGCAGAGTATGAATAAAATGGGTACTTGCAAGAAGATACTATCTACAATTCATATATCAAAGCAGCGAAAGATATCTCCAACCAGAACGGCTCAAACTCAAGATCAACAAGACGAAGAGCATACTACTAGTACTAAGTCTATCACAGAGTCCAGCCTAATAAGCTTGCACAAGAGAAGATCATCTATTCAATCAAACAAGAGCATCGATGCTGATAGACCAGACTCTAGACCTTGTCGTGCAAGTTTCAAAGGTGCTAAGGATACTAAATCAAAATGGTATCATTGTCGTTGGTCAATGGTAGATGAAGAGTGTGAATCTAATGATACTGATGCCGATGCTGCCGATGGTGATAGTCTATACCATATCCTTGATGATAGTTGGGGTAGCAGAGGTACCGATGCACAAGATGAATGTTGTTTAGATATTAGTAACTCCAAACGATTATCTTTGTTGGATGTATTGTTGAAAGATGAGTTATCGTTCTTGGCAAAGAAGAGATAGTATCCGGGTTGTACTGTTGTGATGGATACTTTGTATGTTGTAAACTAAGTCATGATGTAGTAGTTATACCGCTGTTGATGCCCTTGTATTGAACAGATCAAAGAACAGTGCCGGTATCTCTCCAAATCATATCTTCCTATTCATTATCATCGCTTTCTAGTCCCCATCGTAGTCCTGTACTATCGATATTGTCAGCTACTTCACCAAAGCGTTCGTGTTGGGGATTGTATCCCTCGAATGTCTCCATAGGCACAAAATTCTCTTCCGATACTCCGAGACAAGGCATCCATTCAATTGCTTTGAGATAATCACCCCCGAAGGAAGCGTATGTCTCCCGGACAAGGCGATAGATATCAATACTATCCGCAATGGACTTGCCGAGTAAAGCCTCTGCCTCCTTATCGACACAATTCATAACACACCGACGAATAGTCTCTGGTAGGTATTGAATTTGGGATAGGGTATACCTAGAATCCTGCCAGCTTCCCATCAACATGCTAGGTGGAGGAACAGTCTTCTCTTCCTCTGATTTGTGAAGACACATAAAGCATTGCCACATATCACTAAACCATTCCTCATGTCCTCCATGCCAGGCGCTGTAATCCTCACCATCCCCAATTAGACGTCCACGGTAGGGTGAATGAGATCCAGGGGAAGTGTAACAATCATTATCAGCCCACCCAGTGAACAATAAATGGTGAATGAAGTTGTAAAATGAAGGATTGTATTCTTTGAATTGATTGATAAACACAGCCTTATCCCAATGATACATCATCTGAGGATCGATCATTGTTAGATCTGGATTCTTATCATCGAACTCATCCCCTAACACCAACCTAGCGTTAATCTTATCCCACTCGTCATAATACTCTGCATGAAAGTTGGACGTTACTTGACGGATGAATTGAAGGAGCAGCTTAGCACGTTCACGAAGAGGTTGTTTAAGAAACTTGACATCTGGATTCAACCGAGGATCTAATTTCATCAGAGCAGGTCCATACCGATGATTCTTCTTACACTCGCAACTTACATAATTGCAACCATCATCTTTTCACACGTATCACAATCAACCCCTTCATTGGAATAACAATGATCACAGAATCCCTCATCATCATCAAATCCATTCTTTAGATCCAGAAAAGATACGATAGCCTTGAAATCTGGACCGCCATTTGTTGGATTATCCATATGTGTCTTCATATCTTTTGATACTAAACGGAGGTTGGAATAGTCTGGATTTTGGATACAACTTTCATCGGTATTCCATGGAAACCAACCATTCTCAGCAACCATTTGTAAGATGGGCATATGTGAAGGTGCATCACCAGGAGGCCAACATAATTTAGATGAATCTAACATGATGTCAAATGCATTCTTCTTCTTTGCAGTGGTTACGGTATCCTTCCTTTGCCTCTTATTGGGAGACGTCCCTGACGATGATGTATCATTCATTATTATGATATATTATAATGATAGTAAGTTGGTATAGGTCTGTGGGATGTTAGTGAAATATGAGTATTGCAATGAGCTTCTATTTTTGGACATAAGATATGCTCACTTTTTTTCTTTTCACTTCGTGTAGCCTCCTCCTTCTTAATCCAAATGTACTGTCGTCTAAGACCCACACCGATAATAAAAGCGTTAATGGAAGATGTACTGACTATGATATCAGCATATGATACTCAATATCGAGTATGAAATCGTACTTTACTTTTTGTGCATATCATGTGTCATTTATTTTGACATGAATTTCAATCTATTTCTAGATGACGGTCTCAGAAATCGTATCAATCCCAATCTAACCCTTCATTCATACACTCCTTTCTTCAGGAAGAGTAGCGGAGGTTGTTACTACCGAGGCATTTTATATGACATCATCCTTTTCAATGGTGGTGGTCTAGTATCCTTGGTATCCACCTTGATTCTCCGTGCCGCCCTGCCTCCTCTCTTGCCTCGCTTTGTTGACAATCGATCCCTGCTAACCAGGCTAAGTGTACAAAGAGTAAACAGGGAGAACCCCTCCTATTGAGCATAGTATTCTCTAGTTTTATAATGGTGGAAAGTCATGATTCAAGGCAACATAATACAACAACTCTTGCATCCCCATCTTGGCATATGCTCGAGCTGCTAAACGAAATCCTTCCCCATATACACTCTCATCAGTTTCTATACAAAATCGAAAATATTGTCGTAACTTTTCATCCGATGGTATTGATTCATCTTTATTGTCAAAGGCAGTCGTAGTATCAAAGGTTAAGTTGTGTTCAATTGAATCTAATCCATCATTGAGGAAGAGATGTGCAACTAGTTGACATAATCCCTCCTCAACTCGTAGTGGTAATGGATCGGTGAATGGAAAGTTGGGATGCAACTTAATCCATGCATGTGTTGCCTCATGTGCCAATATACTAGCAGTCAAATCAGATGGCAATCCACTTAAGATGAGTATGGCCGTCACGCCCACTCCTCCATTCTTGCCGATACTACTTCTCCTTTGGCCTGATTTGGAAGATGATTTAGTTGTATTGTGTTCACTTAAGCACAATCCTCTTGTCATGATTTGATGACTACCATAATGTTTACTACCATTCTTTTGTGTATTATCATTCAATGCTTCCATACCCACAACAAGGACTGGTATACGTTTGAGATCTTGCCGTGTAACACCAACACTACTACTACTGTTACTTGAACTATTAACACTCTCTTCACTAGTAATGAGACCCAATGGACCTTCAAAGAAGTCAATTACCTTATCCCAAAGTGGTACTGCGTCATCATTCGATGTAACTACTGTCCGACAACATGCTAAACATACACATCGACCAGTATTTGAATCACCAACATCTATAAAGTGCTTTGTTGGTGATGCAAATAATGGTTCAAATCGATGACATCCTGCACATCGTCTAATTTCACCAATAACCTCCTCAGATGTTGTTGTTAGTCCACTATCTCTGTATCCACTACTACTATTATGCCTACTGTTGTCGTCGCCATTTGATTCATTAACTTGTTGTTGATATGGATTGTTCTGTTGTTGCAATGAAGTTGTTCTAGTATTTGTGGATGATGATGATGTGGCATGATGAGGACACATTCGTTCATTATCAAAGAAGGGATGTTTCAGAAATTCAACTTTAGTTGATTTGCCTTTTGTTTGTTGATTGCTTGTGTTTGCTTCTCTACCATCTACTGCAGCTGTTTGATTAGCTAATGATGTCGCCATTGCATTATCACTACTATTATCATCATCGCCATTTGTATCATCAAACTTGGTAACCATAGGTAATGGCTTTTCACAAACAACACATATCCAACCAAAGTAGGAAGCGAAGCATTCTCTATGAAATGGATGTTCTTCATCTTCTACTACTTCTCTACTGCCTTCTAGTGCTGCCGATCCATTGTTGTTTAGCCTTAGATGGGCAGAGGTATTATTACTACTTGCAGTAGTACCTACTGATGAAGGAACCTTGGCATAACAGAATGAATCAATCTTTGGATTAATAACAACATTGCAGTGTAAACATTTAAAACAATGTCTATGATATCGTCTTTCGCCACTGAGATAATATCAGAAGTTAATTCCACACAATGGTCACAAGCATATGGTATCCAAGATAGAGAGAGGGAAGTAGGGGAGTTAGATTTGGTATTAGTGGAATTACAAAACCATATCATATGCACAAATAAAACTCAATCCACAGCCACAGAGTACATATTCATCACTTGGGATTGTGAAGAACACCCAGATGAAAGTTACGTGACCATTGGATCAATAAGTGCTTCTGCTTACCTTATTGATCGTGAGGTATGGATATGCCGTTCATTATTTCTTATTGATTGATTGCATGTGTAGCATGTATATACTGTTGTTGGTTGAGGTTGAGGACGTTGTGGACGAGGTTGAGGCTGGTGTGATTGAGGCTGTGGAGTATTGATTGGTATTGCAATGGGTATTGTTGCTTGTTGCTGAGCTGATGGGCTGTTGTGACTATTATTGTTGCTATTGTTTGTTGCAGATGCACCTCGGCGTCGGATACGGGAGAACATGGTATATGTGTATTGTAATGATTAATAATATACGAGATCTCTATACTATTTGTTCATTCTCTTGTTCTTTTACAAGATCAACATTATCTGACTACGTATAGCTTTGCAATTTGTGCACATGATGTGGTCTTGATCATATCTTTGGTTGTCGGTGGATTCTAGCAGATCCGGAAACGTTCTATTATCTCAATATGCTAATCTAAACTCGATTAAAACTGGTACAATTAAGCCAGTAGGATTATACCATCTCTTTCTCGAGCCTCAATAGCTCTCATTCACCTCCGATACGCTGCCTCTCGTTTTAGAGGATACCTTCGAGGCATGCCTATGAGAAGATGAGAAGGTTATTCCATCTCACATCCCACATAACTAAATATCATTTGTTAGCCTCACACAATGAGCAAATCCCACCAATGAGAATCAACAATGATGCACCCTCATATCTACTTCTAAACTAACTTTGCAAATAGTTGGTCAAATGACAAAACCAATGGCACCATCGTGATCAGCTTGCTCTGGAGATTCCAGAACATGTCTTTGTTTCTGTCTAAAGTTATATCTGGCTAAATTTGGAAGAGGCTCCAAGGGTCGCTGGTGCCTCGCAATTTGACCATCTGACACTCTTTAAAAGTGGGAATCAGCTCCGTGGAAAAGTCGACGGCGACTATAGGAGGATATCTAGGACAAACTTACTAGTATTATTTTAGATTTAGACTTAGATTAGGCAAATTGAACTACTATTTATATCCTTCTAAACTAGTACTAACCATGAACAGACATATCATTGTTCATCAGAGAATGTACGAAGCAAGTTAAATCAAGCGCATTAAGCATTCAAGTTGCTCATCACTTTCAATCAAGAGCGTCCTAGCTGTAGACTTCTTCTTCAATACCAGCTTCTTAATGTTCTCCACCATTTTGGTTTGGGATTCCCCAGGAAGAAACAAGGCCTTAGTCACCTCCTTGGTCAGTTTTCTTGATATGTCCGAAGCAGAAAGACGGAGTATACCTCGGGTATACTGGCCACTACCACGCATGTGAAGTAGATCCTCAATAGCACTCTTGAGATAGAGCGCTAGACCTAAACGGACTACATTTCTCCGTCTACCTTGCTCTACTCGTCCATCACCAGAAAAGTACTTGGGTACGTTGCCTTCCACTCTACCACCAGAGATTGTACTAGCATCTACTTGTTCGAATGGTGTTAGGATGTTCTTCTTGTATGCCTTCTTTTGATCTTCTGATCTACCGACATAAGTCAAACTACCAAATATGTCAATGATTACATCAATTGCCTTGCCTCGAGCACCATTCATCACTAATCCGGGCAAAGCAAACTGTTTCATGAATGATAATACTACCATGCTTGTTGAGAAGGCAGCATCTGGATCAACTAGCTGGGCAAGCTCCTTCATGGCGGAAGTCAAAGCTGCCGAGGCTTTATTAGATAGATGAGCAGTAACACCCACTAATGTAATCTTCGAGAAGATAACTTGCAAGGCTTGAGAGTGAAGTAAGTGCATGAACATGTTCTTTGTCTCTGTACCTAGCGCAAGAAACTCCTCAACCGACATCTTGGTGTCACATTCAAGTATAGCCTCTCTCACCAGTTCCCATTCCTCCGTCGCCATTGGATCCTCATCTTGGATTTCATTATTATCATCGTCGCAACAAAGAAGAAGCTTTGATATTGATGCGTTTCCACCCAAGCCAACTACAGAAGCCAATCCATCAGCTTGAGCTTTTGATCGTGATAGTAGCAGACTGTTCCCTCTAATACTTGGATGGATGATGGTCATATAAGCATCGAGTAATGACCAGAGATTATCAAGACGATTGGGATTGTGTGGATCAATTGATCTATCGATATAGTCTGATGTCTTATCATTGGCATTAGTTACGACAGCCAAAATAGCTTTCTTATCCGAGGACTCTTTCTTGACTTGCTCCCATGCCTCGGGTATCGCATCATACTTGGCATCCTCTTCCTTCTCCTGTTGTTCGGCCTTCTCTTTATCCTTGGCCTCCTTCTCTTGCTTCTTGTTTGTCTTGGATTGAGACTGCTCTGTCTCATCATCGTCTTGATCCTTCTCGAGCATTTGACTTTCATCTTGTGACTCATCATCACTTGCAGCCTTGCTTGACCTTGAACGTTGTTTCCTTGGCCTTGGCGGCGGATCACCATCCTCCTCCTCACGAGGTAGGCCTCTCTTCCTATTGGAGGAAGGAAACGATTCATCTTGATCCGATTCACCTTTACTTCCAGAACTATGCATACTTTCATCATCTTCGAATGAGGGTGGTTCAGAATTACTGTCTTCACCTTCCAAAGAAGAGATATACTTGTTTAATCCCCCACTAGCGGCATCTTGGCATTGTTTGATTTCTTCTTGATACAATTCAAGCTCAAAGTACCCTTGTACTGACGCGATTGAACTGATCCGATTTTCCTCAACTTGCTTTAAATGTTCATGTAAGTCGTCATATTGATCACCAAGCACCGCCGACCCAAGCCTGAGTATTATACTTAAAGCTTGCTCCAAATGCCAAGACAGCTTTTTGTCATCAAATAATATACCGGAAAATGTCACATCAGTAGGTTCCACTTCGTCCTCACTACTTCCATCCTTAAACAGTGTATCAACATCGTCATCATCATTCGTATTACCTTGTTGCTCTTGTTGTTGGTCGTGATGTGGATTGTCTTTACTCTGCCGACGTTCAACTGAATCAAGTGACGACTGATGGTTGGATGTTGTTGACATCTGTGATTCTAATGATCTATTATCGTTCTCATCGTCATCTAACAATTTGGTATCGTCTTCTCTATTACCCATAATATCATGATTGCACTTGTCTAATGATGTATCATTATTGACTATAATATTGTTACTAACGTTCTCATTATTCATTTTCTAAAGCTGAATTTCCAATCAATGATATGTAACTTCTAATGACTAAAGTCTAGTCTAATGACTAATGAGATGAACCATCTAACATGTCATGTTATGATAAGCAGTTGTAGTGTACGAGTAACGAGTATGTAACTGCCGCGGGTAAAAATTCAAATTCAAATTATTAAGATGGGTCCCATCTCAGACTCAAGGCTTGATCTCGTCTCATAATTTCTTGCAATCTCTTCTCGTGCCTCTCCTTATTGATAATTGATTGGCTTCTCTTATTGATTAATATTATTGTTAATAATGTCAACTAATGATGATGGTAATAGTGTCGACAGCTTTGAGCATGTCCATAAAAACAAGTAAGATCTTGCAGATTTTGTTGTTATTTGTTTCTTCAACTTCTAACAACTTCTCTTCTCATCTCTCATCTTTCAGATTAACAAAGGTTGACGATGGTGATAGTGTTGCCAGCTCTAGTGAACAGTCAACTGGTGAAATAACTGCTCTTATTGGCCCACAAGGTCCATCAGCTGCAGAAATCCGTGTCAACGCAAACGAGATGTTAGCAAGGGTGAATGCACGTATTGTGCAAAATAGTACGCATGCACACAACGTGCAAAATAGAGTCGAGTCACCACTGCCATTAACAAACATGGATTTGGAGACCCAGCGTTATCAAGTTCAAGTCCAAAGCTTCAAAGAAGCTCGTGCTTCTCGTCTTGCAACACCCGTTAAGCGTCGTCCCACCATCCCCAAAACACCCGCTTCAGCACGTCGTGTGTCTCATGAAGTATCGTCTTACCAGACACCATCCCAATTACAACGACCCAGTCGTATCCAAACCCCAGGAACAGGACGCAGTCTACAAGAGAGGATGGAAAGAAGCAATCAAAAGCGACACGAAATGTAAGTTCTAGACGTCTGTATGCTTTTGTCCTTTTCTTTTCTCCCACTCTAAAGTCATCTCTTTTCTGTAGCGCGAAGGAACACGCGGATAAGAAGTTTGACCAATTGGCTGCCACTGCTGAAAAGCAGCACAAGGTTACTCAGCAAGTTATCAACCGTAACGTCAGGAATGAACATGCCAAGACTCGTCGAGAAAATAGAGTAGAGTGAGTATCTTTTGTGTTGCATATCATCTCCATTTCTCTTATCTCCTTGTTGATGATCTCATTCTTTCACTTCTCTCAAACTAAACAGGATGAATCAGATGGAGGATAGAGTAATGTCTAAACTTGCGGAGCAGAGTCGACGCCTTGACGAATACATGGGACGTAACTGCCCCGTCGAGAGTATTAACTACCGCTCCACGGCGACTACTGCTGCATCTTCCTCTTCTTCCTCCTCAAGGAAGCCACGTCGAGTAAAGACCGAACAGAAGCGATGGAAGTAATTTGTGTTAATTGTAGTTCTTGGTATAGTCGGTGGTAATGTTAGATAGTAGAGTTGGGAGATTTGGGTACTTGGGTGTTTTGAAAATGTTCGAAGTGCATTGTTTATAGCGTTGGATGATACCGTTGGGAGATTGGGAGGCTTTAATTTGTTTTGTAGAGAGGTGTTAGATGATTCGTGGATGGTTTTTGTTTATGTCGGTCAGTAGATCGTTGTACAGTAGAGTTTAATATAGTTCAAGTGGTTGGTAGATTCATCGTTTTGGTCCACTATTTCCGTATGTCAGTTGTATTAATATGTATGAAATTGTTCGATCTCGTCTTTCTTGTTGGTATTGATATTGATATAGATGGATGTGACACAGTGCCTACAGTGTGGGATATGAGGTTGTAACAAGTGCCGCATCTACTCTACTTTCTTGTTAGTTAGCATTTTGTGGGGAAACAATCTTTGCATCCAAAGTTCTGATGGTTCATCATCCGTAAATAGTTCTTCTTTGTTGATGTATAGCTTTGAAAGATAGACACAAGTGATATTCTCTTTTGATCTGCTGAATTCAAACCCTTCCTTTACTTCTGGTACATGGTGATAGTATGTGTCGAAATACTCAGTATACGTAGTCACTGCAACAACTGAAGGACATTCACGTAGGTCAAATAACACAACACAGTCAT
>Ga0214478_100881_pt1 | contig 16636 bp, 9 predicted proteins | sample M1_20Mar14CPVII9_2_FD_178001 | JGI IMG/M metagenome (GOLD analysis project Ga0214478, IMG submission 178001) | Marine eukaryotic communities from Monterey Bay, California, United States - M1_20Mar14CPVII9sort6BwellD7 | ecosystem: Environmental > Aquatic > Marine > Unclassified | place: USA...
TTCGGGAGGTTGTTGTAATAGATGTGCCTTCTTTTGTTTCTTTAATAAACTTTCTGATACTGTATTCGATATCATGGCTTGTGAAGTAGGGTTAAGGTCAATTGTACTCCTACGACCCAAATCCTGATTTGATGATGCGTAAGAATGCGCCCCACCTAAAGAATTTGTACGAGAATGATTACTTTGTTGTTGTGCAATTGGATGGAACGCACCCATCAAACTGTTGGTGGTACTGCTGCTGCCAAAATTATTGTTCGACACACTTCCTGAAGTATTCCCCGTGCTATTACTAGCACCCGCAAGATTCATCAGTAATGCCGCTTGGGAATTACTACCCATATTATTATTAAATGAGCTACTATCCCCTCCAATGCTGTTAGTATTCTGATTCTGGAAACCATTGTTAAGAAGATTATTATTTCCCGCAAGAGGAGGATTTGCACTAAACGAATTAAGTACCAAGTTCAATTGAGCAGGATCAATATCTCCGCCCCCCGGATTACTTCCCAATTGATTTAAGAGTAACTGCAATGATTCGTTCGTTTGAGTAAGCTGCTCTTGCATATTGTAATTATTAATACCCTGCTGCCCCTGATTTACACCGGATGACGACATCATGTTAAGATTCAAATTATTATTATTACCAAGCCCCGCCTGGCCCTGATTATGGTTATTAGTAAATCCACTACTAATTACTGGAGCAACAACATTATTATTCATCCCATTATTATGTGACATAACACTCTTTACATTATCACTGGTACTACCCAAATCTAAACTTGGTCGAGTTCTCTTCCCCTGTCTAGAAATATGTGGTATACATTCTTTGTTTAAACGGATGCATCGTTCACATCTCCTTCGACCATTAGCATCAACTTGATCAGTGTATACACATTTATTTTTTGTTTGATGACATAATACACATGCCTGAGTGCGTGGCTTCTTTGCTGTATTATTATTCTTCCTCATAGTTTATTATATGTTATTATATTGTTGTGGGTATATATCGTAAATGTAAAGAGATCTTATATAATATGTAAGGTAGCTACCAGAGGAGGAGTTGGGTTGTACTGTATTGTGTTGCTAAAGATTGAGGTGAGGATACTGTTTCCCTCGAGATACTAATAATTGCTATTTAATCAACTCTTTATTAGCAACAAAAACAACCAAACAAACTACCAACTATATTCTCTGTAGGGTAGCAAAGGAGGCTGATGGTAGAGTGAGCGTATGGTAGCAATCAATAATCAAGAGCAACCTTCATGTCTTTGGGAATCGAAGAAATAATTTGGCGATTGAACGGGTTTTATCACATGAAGGCAAATAGTCTACCTATTTGCCATCTACCACGCACACCACCCTACCACCTCTACTACGCTACTTGGGTGTTATTGTTATTGAGGAGTATGCAATACATTCATAAAAATTATTGAAAGGAGCGGCGGCGGCGGCGGAGAGAAAAGATTACGAATCGCCAAGCTCACTATGGAAGTATCAAACAATGACAGTGCCAATCTCAAACGGAGGCGAACTTCTTCTCAGAAGAGTAATGCTAGTAGTATTCTATCCCTTCATACTCTTCCCAATGATCATACAAAAACAATATCGAGCTACCTTGTACCAACATCCCAAGAATTACTAGCCTGTGCTTTAACAGCGCCTTCTACTTCATTTGTTTCAACTGATTGGAATAGAAATCGTAATATGACAATGGCTAGTAAGACAATTGTGAATTATCCAATAGAGGTATTAGATTTTGAAGATATTGGTGATTTAGCTGGTAGACTATCTGACGATGATATTGTTGCTTTACTAGTATGCATTGATGCAAAGAATAATCTAAAGCAATTGCAATTGACTGCAAGTTGCAAGAAACTAATTGGTTATGGATTAGCTGTATTGGAACATATTAGCCTTGAGTTACCAATGAAATGTCTATCTTTCGTTGTATTTACCTCCATCCTTGATAGTATTATTACTGATGGGAATTCTCTACGTGAGATTAAAGTGTCAAATATAAAGCATGCCAAGAGCAAACCATCAGTTCGCAGGTTCTTGGCAAAGTTCCATAAACTATTACTCATTGGGGACAGGTGTGAATGTGAACAATGTGTAAACGAAGATGACGATTTTGAAGCAAAGACAGCTGATATGATTTGCTTTGAATGCTTCTGGTGTACATGTGAAGACTGTAATGACGCTCCAGGCAGAATCAAAGAGTGTGACAACTGTGGCTTGACTTTGTGTGACGATCACGGAGGCTCCACTTGCTACAGTTGCAGTGATTTTCATTGTTCAGCTTGTGCGGATATTGATATTGTTGGTGCGCAGCACTGTGATAAATGTGTAAGCTTCTATTCACTTTGTACTAGCTGCACAATGCGTACTAGTGGTGATTGCACCACATGTCTAGGATTACATTTCCCAACAATTGTTGCAAGGAATAAGAAGCAAGAAGAAGAGAACGATAAACTCAAAAGGAAGAACAAACAGTTGCGTAGTAAGAACGGTGATCTTACAAAGGAGGTCAAGGAGTTACAAAGTGAAATTGGGGACCTTCGAGGGTCTGGGTTAGGAATCTTGGCGTAGGCTCGCCGGATTATGATGGTAGGGGTGTAGATAGATGTAGATACATTTACTTTGTGATGCTGTTAACTTTGATGCATGCCGACTCTAAGTTTAGCTTTATTTTATCTACTAAACAACAAAGGCATGATGATGCTTATTCTTAGATAGCAGCCGAGATCTTTCACCTAGAAGAAATACCAGACGTCAAAGTCCTGTTCTCGTGTTGTGGGTTAGAGGACACATTGGGTTATTGGGTGTTCTTAAAAGATACCTCAGCCCTCATTAACATGAAGGGTTTGGCCATCTAGTTGACTTTGATGCATAATCTTTATAGCTTCTCGGCTGATGTACGAGAACTGATGATACTTAGTCGAACGATATGATGCATGCTGGCCGAAGAAGAAAGTTGCTCGTGCTGAGAGTTCGAGGGAACATGGTCGAGAATCACAAATTAGTTACTCTGACATGGAGGGTTTGGCCATCTAATTGACTCTGATGCATATTCATTTGGGCATTATGAGCTGATGCACGAGAACTGAATCTTACATAGCCGAATCCAGGCATGTTTCGTAAATGGTGAAGTTTAACACTTGTTACAGTGCCAAAAATCTCAAACACTTCGCGCAGACGGGCTTCGTCGGTAGCTGTTTGTCGAGAGAGGGAACATGTGAGTGAAATGTTCATAAGTTCACCAAAATAGATTCTTCTAAATCTCACCTAAGTCCAAATTGTCAACACACAGTGTAACTTCTTCTTGGGGTGGTTCCTGAGGAGACTGCTTCTTTTGACGTTTGTTATCAGGACAAGACTTGGACAATGTTTCAATACCACGAGAGTTGTTCGTGGTCATGGTATTTCTATTCATCAAAAATGGAGGTGAAGGAGGCTGGAATGAACGTGCAGTGCTGTTGTTTTTTTCAGAAGAGAAGGGAGTACGGTTCATATTCATACTGCTCATGAATGATCGCTTAGTACCGACATTCATTACATTTCGCTGTGCCCTTTGAGTTGCCTCACGTTGGGCCATTAATCCACGTAGAGGAGGAGACTCGGAGGGACGCGACCGCCACGACGACTTACTACCTGACGTCTGCTGACCTCTAGACTGACGAGTATTTTTAATTGAACACCAAGATGCCTCTTTCAAGTCATCTACTTTTTGGGTTAAGTTCTGCTGACCTCTAGACTGAAGAGTTATTTTCGTCAAAGTAGTGAGGTCCTCACCTGTCTGGACAGGTGTACTTGAATCTGTCAACTCATCTTCTACGTCTTCACCATTGGTACAGATGATTGTGGGTACTGCTACCGCTACTTCTTCTCTATCACTATTATCATTACTCTTCCCAATGATGGCATTATCAGTATTCTTTGACATGAGATCAATATCAAATCGGTTACGATCCGCTGATGAATTATTGTTCTCCACAGTAGACTTGTTTATTACGGGAGCAGCGGTATTAGTATTTCTACTCATTGAAGTAAAAGGATCAGTGGCTGCGTTGGTAAGATTTATCAGCAGTAGTATTAAAACCCCCAAAGTCTTGATGAAATGCAGCTTCTGCCGCTGCCATTGGATCAAATGACTGTGAAAATCCTTGGCCAAAGTCGGTTCTCGTGGTTGAATTACCACTTCTTGTTGTAGTATTAAAACCCCCAAAGTCTTGAAATGCAGCTTCTGCCGCTGCCATTGGATCAAATGATTGTGAAAATCCTTGACCGAATTCCGTTGCTGTTGTATCATTAACCGATCCGAAATTACCAACACCATTAACATCATCCATCATCATCATGCTGTCAGCGTTATCATTTACACCGCCAAACATATTAATTGCCGAGAAGCCATGAGAACCAGATGTTGCTTGACGATCATTAACATCACTGAACGAATTAAATGCCATGGACGGACGTTCTTCTCCCATGTTATTGTTGGTGGTGTTATTATTTTGATCAGCTAATCCAGAAGCTGCAACACCTTGCTCTTGTTCAACGCCTCCGCCAGCAACGTCCACCTTTGAAGAAGAATTATCGTTGTCATCTACCAGGTCAGTGTTATCTAAACTAGCATCCGTTGATCGTTTAGATTTCAACTCCTTCCCTTTCATTGACTCGATGATACTCATCACAGCATAGTTTGGTATCAAGGGGCTTGATCTACTTACGGCAGTTCGACACTTCGGGCAACAATCTGATTTCTTAAGGTACTGTTGAATGCAGCCACCACTGGAAGATGGAGAGAGATGGCATAACTTATGTTAGTTCATGGTTCACAAGGGTAATCAAGTAAAGGCATGGAAGGAAACATCAAACACACGAGTTCAACAACAGACTTTCCAAAAAGTGTGCCCACAATCTCTTATTAACTTTGGATCTTTCATGACCTCAATACAAATGGCACATTCGACTTGTTCTTGTAGTACTGAAACAGTTCTTTGCTCGTCATCGTCATCATTCTTCTTATATTTTAACTCAACGATCTGCAAATTTTCTTCAGCCTCCTTGACTTGTGCCCTTGCAACTTCAGCTTGCTTTTTGGATTTGTCTACTTGTTGTTTAGCATCATTGTATCTATCCGTTGCATGCTTCAATGATGCCTCAGATGAAGCAGCGAGTTGTTTTTTCTCTTCAAGGTTCCTCTTGGCTGCGTCAATTTTGCCACTGCCATCGTCATTGTGATTGTCAACAGATGCTGCCTCCTTTTGCTGCTGTTGCCGTTGCGAGGCAAATCTACCAACACCTCTTGCCATTACTTGTCAGTGGTGGTAAATATAATAATTGTCGGTTAGTCTCAGCCATACGCGTAGATGTATAACGCCATTCATTGATGCTCTGTTGTTTCGAGTCAAAATGAGAAGGAGCAAAGTGTGAGTTATTAAATAAGAGCTCGCCTAAATACACATTAAAAAGTTTGACACCGTCTAGTGCCTTTCATCTTATTACTTTCAAATCAATGGTGAATTCATCTATGAAGATTTCAACTCAACAGCAGGTCTTGTACTAAAAGGCACATACTAACATACCTGCATTTTTCATCATCAGAGGTAGTACTCATATTTCTCTAGCTGTTAGGAACTTGTAGCATTATCATCACTGTCTTTATTACCAGCGGCTACTGGCTATATCTTGGCAAGAGCTGTATCGATGGCAGTAAATAGTGTTTTTCGTTCCGCTTCGCGTTCGTCTGACGGAGGCATCCGTGATAAGGGTTTGAAGTATCGTTGGCAGGCTGTCCACTATTAATATCATAATAACTATATTCAATCAGTCATTCTCTCTTCCCTTAAGATCCAGCCAGTGCTCAGGCATTATCTCGTCTGGTAATCCAATTTCATGACGGAAAGTATTTTGTGCATACTGATCTTTTGTATACGGTTTATCCACGAATAGTATAGCATATCTTGGCATGTACTCTACATGATGATACCTAGTCGTCGTTGCTGTTGTCTTTTTCTTCTTGTTATCATCGTCTGTTGTTTCCGAGGTAGTTGCAACCTCTACCAGGGCTGTATACCAATCCATACCATTGATACTTGTTCGAGTTTGTATTGTACATGGAAAGATATGCAAATCATCATATTTCAAAGTCCATCTTATTTGTTTGCAGTTGTTGTCAGAGTTGTCAGCACTGCAATCTCCTTCTTCTTCATAGGAATCTTCTTGATTCGTGGTTGTATCAGTGACAAGTGTATCCAAAACTTCTTCGCTGACCTCTTCCTCGTCATCATCTTCATCATACAGTATTGAATACATCTTAGTCTGTGAGTTGTATTTGGTAACTTTACCCGAGTATGCTCGAGTTATTCCAAGAAGCTTATCATGAAATTCTCTAGACATTTTAGTTCCGATTGCATACTTCGGTTTCTCTTTAGGTGGTGGCTCGAATCGACATCGCGTCATTATATATGATGGATATGGATTGTCATGTTGCTCAGCTTCAGTCCTCACAATTGGATGCTTATCAATAATATTGAGATCAACTGTTGTCGGTTGATTAAGCCGGTCTGTCATGTTGAACTGGTTTATACTCTCCTCGTCTTCTTCATCATCATCCATTTGTATCCTCCATTCATTGGCATGTTCTTTCCAACTTTCTACCCAATCACTTCCATAATCTAATAATATCTCTTCACCACGTTGTATATCTCTAGTAGCAACAATGTCAAACATTAAACCAGTATGCAATTGATCTTTCATATCTTGCAATGATAAGTCTAACCATTCTTTCTTGTGGTATGGATATGTCGACCATCGTATCTTGGCATTTACATCTCCTTTATTCATTCCATGATTGATAAAGTTGATTGATGGTGAGTATGGAAAGAATAGAAGTGACGAGTCTTTATGCCCATAGCAATAGTTGAGCAGTAGCTGATGACCAACAAGTTCCTTCAATACACTCCCATCATCACTTTGTTTCACGTCTTCCCATAGATACAACTGATCCCTCTCCAATGTTATCAAAGGAGTGGTAGTTATCACGCCGCCATCAACGATTTGTCGTGTTGCAAATGATCCTTTTCCAGCTTGGGGTATAGTTGTGATTCCTGATATGATATTATCAATACATGCACCATTCTCTTCTAGCCACTCAGTTGATCTAACAGACTCCTTGGCAGAGAATCTCGCTGTACCCATTTCTACTGCTTTATGTACATCATGTACACTCTTTGGAAAGGCAGCATGCAATCGTTTATCCTTTTGCAACGCTTCTTGTAGCAACAGCTCATAATTCTTCGTCCCGACATCTCCAGCATCGCCGACATTAGGGTTTTGATTCACAAACTCGAGTAATATTTGATCTGCCTCGATGAAATGACTAGCTCCAGGAACAATACCAATTATATTCTCCCGCTTTACGAACCATTCATCGCCATAACTAACAAATAACTCTTCCCCTGCCTCAATCTTTTTACTACTTTCAAACTTTACATTGGAATGATGAGATATTGCTCCTCGTCCAAAATCATCTAATGTTAAGCTATATTGTGATGATATTGATGAAGTACCATCTAACGCTGGTTGTGTGTTCCATAGTTCTGAGTGTCTCATGTTAACTAATCCTAAATGTGAATTGGCAAGCATTCCCAAGGAGGGGACTATACTCTCGCCATATCCTACCTCATTTTTTCCAAATGTTAATACTTTTGCCGCCCAAGGATATTGTTCCAAAAGCTTAGTCTTCTTCTTCTTTGTATCAGATGAAGTATGATGTGCATGTCTTTTCATTTCTTGTAACATGATACCAATCTCTGGGAATGGAAATGATTCACCTGAAACATAAGGTATGGTAGTATACATTCCCAAACCACTATTTGGTATCGAAGATGGCGCTAAATAGGTTGTACATTGTTGTTCTGGATCATCATCAGTCGAAGGTGATAATGGTGGAGTATTGAGTAGTTTTATTATATCTCGTTTAGTTGTTGGGTATGTTTTGTTGTTTATATCATCTTCTTGTGTTGTAAGCTCATCACCATAGCGTTTTTTGAGGTATGCATCTCGATCATATCTTGTGTACAATGTATCTTCTACGGATGCCACTACTGTCAAATTATGATGATGCCGGATAGAAGACAGCAGGCATATTATAACTACGGCTATATAATATAGTAAGAACATCTTCTTCTTCCTATTTACTTAGTACTTCCTCACCAAAACATCTCCGTCAGTTTTGCAAAAAGAGTGACAAGATAAACTTTACAATCTTCTGACAATGCCCTTCAGCATGCTTCCTTTGGCTTGGTGGTATATGCAGCTGTCTACGGCTGATGTATGTATTTCAACATTCAATTGTATAGAAACTTCTTGATATGAAGATAGAAGTTTCCAATGACATTGGCATGTATGAGTGAATAATGAGTATAGCCTCGCTTGCGCAGTAAAGTTACCTTATATAAAGTATGTTATATTAGTGTTATCGTTCTTTATCTTCTTTGTAGTAGAGTTGAACTAAATCTGGGATCGATAAAACGAGAACACTAAACCAAACAGCTACTTTTAGTCAGGCGGCACTCAGCGTTACCGAAGGATGGATGAATGTGAGCTCTACCTCTAGAGAGAGTAAATGATTGTATGTACTCTGATTACATAAACCACAACACACAAATTAACATCACAAGGGAGAATCGCATACCTATACATAATATATCACTCAAATTAATTCGATAATATGGATAGTGATACTGTTAGTGACGGTGATAGACAAAATTGCACCCGATGCGCATTAGGAACAACCAAGAGACATTGCGGAGGGTATTCTCTAACGATGAAACATTATTAAAGGTAACGATTGATACAACCAATATCTTGGAAGGTTCGTTTACTGCAACAGATGCAGATGAATATTCTCAACTTGGAGCAGCTATCGGAACGAATACTCATATTACAAAATTAACAATTGACGTAAATCGGCTGGAGCTGGATTCTTTAAAGAAATCAGATTTCCTTGATGGTCTAAAAAGAAACTCGTCCATCAATCGGTTAGAAATGGTTGGTATTGGCAGTGCAGGTCGTTTAGTATTACAAGCATATGAAGAAAATAATGCCCATCTTACTCATCTGAGTATTCGTTGTGGGGAACTACATAACGGAGGAAATACTGCGATTGCCAGTACTGTAAGAAGTTGTACGAATCTCAGAGAGATTCGTTTGAATGACATGCGTGATATTGATTATAAGCCAGATGATCAGCTCTTGCCAATAATTGAATCGATTAGAAATCATCCTTCATTAAAGAAATTCAGTCTACATGAAAATAGTAGTTATATTGGTTGTCAGATGACTGCTACCTTACTTGGTGATCCAAATTGCAATCCTCAAAACCTTACTTTTGAACTAACTGAAACTGTAGATAGTATCAGTAATGGTGGCAGTATAGTAAAGCAATTGCTACCTACCTTTCTAGGGGGGGCAAATCTTCAAAAGCTTTTTCTATATGAAAACAAAATCGGTGATGAGGGTGCAACCTACCTTGTCAATGGATTAAGAAACAATACCAAATTGCAGGAGCTTGAACTATATGGAAATAGTATTGGAAATATCGGCTGTGAAGCAATTGCTACCTTACTTAGTAATCCAAACTGTAATCTACAAAAGCTTAGTTTATCACAAAAGGATATTGGTGATCAAGGTGCAATTACTCTTGCCAATGGATTAACTAACAATATCAAATTACAGAAGCTTGACCTAGGTGACAATCCAATCAATAATATTGACAATGCAGTAGTAGAAGCATTTTCCAGAGTATTATGCAATACGTCAAGTGTCAGCAGTACATTTTTATCAAACCATACACTGAAGGAGTTAGACATAAATTTAGTTATTGATCCGCGCTCAATGAGAAACCTAAATGTGGCATGGCTTCAACTCGAATACTTGCGAAAACTGAATGGTAGTACCAACAAAAGCCATATTGCAATCAAAAAGATATTTAAATGCCACCCTAATATTGATATGGAGCAATTGTTCGAGTTTGGTACAGAAGATGAAAGTCTCAAGGCATTACGGTATGTTGTTGATTGGTTTGAGAAAGCAAGGGTAGCTGTTGCTGATGAAGAGGATTCGAAAGAGGGGTGCAACATTAGACAACGGAAGCTATCTGCCATCTATCAATTTGCACGTTTCATGCCACTATTGTTCGTCCCGTCTCCGACTGACATGTTACAGATTCGTATAGATGCGCAAAAAAGACACATGGATAAACTTGAAAGAGAAGTGAATGCGTTGAAAATCGATAATGGTCTGTTCAGAGAGCAAGTAGAAAAGCTGGAGAAGGATATTGCTATGAAGGATGCAAAGATTAGTTCTATGACCACCAAGGACAAGGAGATGTTGGGTGATGAGCAGCTAATTGCCAACAGCAAGCTTGAAAGGAATATGGACGAGCAAAGATCTTTTCGTTGGAGGGAGATATTGCAAAGAAGAATGAGGTTGACATGGCCAAGGTCGAAGAGGAGTTAGAGGATGATCTAGGTGCCGATAAAGTGAATATTACCCGTATAAGTAAGCAAACTGTGGTATCATCCCATCTGTTCGCATTTTTCACTTCTAATATTCTCATGCCATCCTGGTATTAGGTATGTAAAGGATAAAAGTCGACACACTCATGAGCAGTCAAGTCCTTGCCCAGGTAGCAATCTCGTGAAAGTTGAACTGATGTGACAGGAAAGCGGATCTGGAGGAAGAGATTTGTATAGGATGGTCAAAGCCAGAAGATGAATAAGTCGGATGCCACTACTGTCAAATTATGATGATGACAGAGCAGGCATATTATAACTACCTACGGCTATATATAGTAAGAACATCTTACTTTGAGTCTAACTAATGCTATGCTATGGCGACCTAACAAACAGATGTCAAGAAACTTCTATTGCAATAGTAGAAGCTTCTAAAAAATGACTACAATAAATAAATTATGTATGACATTCATTATCAATATACCTTGAATTGTATGGTACGATTGTGATTGCACGTGGCGTATATAATAATTGCATTCGTAGACTTGGCTCTAGTGTGATGAATGCTATGATATCAAAGTAATAACTCTAGTCTAATTTTCGACTCCAATTTACCAATAAAGTATACCAACACTTCTGATTTTACTGATTCGTATGGATAGTGATTCTAGTGATAGTGATAGCATCGACTCGAAAATTAGGAACAACCTAGAGACATTACAGAGTGTATTGTCAAATGATGACACATTATCGAAGTTATTGATTGGCAGTCATCAAGAACCCTATTCGTATGATGGTTATTTTACTTCAATAGATGCATATGAACATTCTCAACTTGGAGCAGCTATCGGAATTAATACTCATATTACAAAATTAACAATTGACCCAAATCAGCGGGAGCTGGATTCTTTAAAGAAATCAGATTTCCTTGATGGTCTAAAGAGAAACTCTTCCATCAGGAAGTTGGAGATAGAGATGTGTGATATTGGTTGTCAGGCAATTGCCTCAATACTTGCAAGTCCAAATTGTAATCTACGAAGTCTTGCACTTTTTTGTATGCGCCCTAAAATTGATGATGGGGGAGCAACCTACCTTGTCAATGGATTGACAAACAATACTAAATTACAGGAGCTCAATTTAGCTAGAAACGATATTGGCAATGCTGGTTGTGAGTCCATTGCTTCGTTACTCGATAATCCAAATTGTAATCTACAAAAGCTTAGTCTATACAAAAACAATATTGATGATAAGGGTGCAATTACTCTCGCCAATGGATTAGCAAACTATATCAAATTACAGGAGCTTGTCCTAGATGGAAACAGTATTGGTAATGCTGGCTGTGAAGCAATTGCTTCATTGCTAGGTAATTCAAATTGTAATCTACAAGAGCTTATTCTAAGTCTAAACTATATTGATGATGAGGGTGCAATTACTCTTGCCAATGGATTAGCAAACAATACCAAATTACAGGAGCTTGACCTAGTTAGAAATCCAATCAATAATATTGACAATGCAGTAGTAGAAGCATTTTCCAGAGTATTATGCAATACATCAAGTGTCAGCAGCACATATTCATCGAATCATACGCTGAAAGTGTTGGAAATAAGTACATATGATGTGTCGATGGGGAGGAATCATCACGTTACATGCTCCCAGCTCAAATACTTACTAAAACTGAACAGTAATACCAACAAACGCCATGTTGCAATCCAAAAGATATTAAAATACCACCCAAATATTGATATGGAGCAATTATCCAAGTTTGGTACTGAGGATGAAAGTAACATCAAGGCTCTGCCGTATGTTGTTGAATGGTTTGACAAAGCTATAACTTTTTCGAAAAGGAGGAGGAATAAGTTCAACATTAGTCAAAGGAAGCTATCTGCCATCTATCAATTTGTTCAGGCAATGCCACTACTGTTCATACCTCCATCTATGCCAACATTGATACATCGGAATACGAGGGATCAACTTGATGCAGATATGAATGCGTTGGAAATAGAGAATGGGGCACTCAGGCAACAAATTGAAAAGCTGGAGAAAGAGATTGATATGAAGGATATGAAGATTACTAGTATTATCAAGGACAAGGAAAAGTTGGATGATGAGCTAATTGCCAACAACAAGCTTGAAAGGAACACGGAGGATCAAAGATCTTTACGTTGGAGGGAGGTACTGCGAAGAAGAATAAGGTTGTCGTGGCCAAGGTCAAAGAGGAGTTAGAGGGTGAGCTCAATGCCAATGAAAAAGAGAAGAGAGATAGACATCTGATAGTAACAAACTGATATCATATCATCCCATCTGTTTTCATTGCCAGTACTATGATATCCTTCTTTTCCTACCTGATATTCTCATGCCATCTTGGTATTATGTAAAGGATCAAAGTCGACACACTCATGAGCAGTCAAGTCCTTGCCAAGGTAGCATTCATCGTGAATAAGAGAGAACCACTGCTCCTCAATATCTTCAGGCAGTTGAAACTTAATCTCTGGCTCATATAGATGCATTGCATTTTGAATAGTACTAGGAAGTGTAATCGAGCCCATGCTGCCAAGCATGGGCTGACGTCGAACAATATGACCAGCCTTTAGCTGACGATCTATTGGAGCATCGTAATCAATCTCCGAATCGTAGGAACCTGGTCTTGGCAATTGAACTTCTTTCTTTGAATCTCGCATAGCAAAAGGAGAGTAAATTATCATGGGAACTAATGCTGTCTTGGCAACAAGTTCGATCGGATCATTAGTCAGTGGAACATATCGAACGAGCTTATCCACGGCTATATTCATTTCGGCAGGAAGTATCGGCATGCCGAAACCGTGGGCACAGGAGATGACAAGAGATATGATAAAGAGCCTCATATTTATTGTTGTAAACAGTATTAGTAGTTGCATCAGTTGCTTTATGAGGTGAAGCCAGATCTTTTGACACGGAGTTCTCATCTTATCGTACATAGGATATTCCTGTCTACAAGATACCACCCTCACAAAGAAGGATTGAGATCATAACATATCCAATATAACTGTACAGGATTAGGCTTTGTTTTGTTTTATTATTCCGGTCTTTAATATAACTTCAGTAGTTTCACGATAGTAGATTGTATTCGATTCATTACTGCTCTCCCAACCAATCCTTTTTTTTCTACTACCTCAAAACCTTAATAGCATTCCGTTTCCCCAAATTTAATCCCCATCCATCTCTAAATATCTTTTTTATTCCATTGTATTGTTTAATATAGCTCAGTAGTCATCTTTCTTTATTTAACAACCAATCCCTTCTCTTGCAAACTCTTCAACTTTGGCATAGGGGGTACCTTACCTACACATGCTTTGATACGTGACCCTCCAACACTTACTGTACATGAACCACAGTCACCCCTAACATATTGTATTTCATGTTTGCATATAAATACAGGAGAAAGATTAGAATTTGACAAAGAGCACTAAAATGTTGATATTGCATATTATTTTGCAAAGAAAACTTTTGCTCACATCTTATGTTCGACTTACTTTTTGCAACTATATTTGGGCTTAACACCCAGCTTGGCAACGGCATTCTTTAACGGTGTACCCTCCTTTGCGTCTATCTTCTTCCCATTAGCTGTTAATACTGTCATGTGTAGACTGCTATTTGATCTATGTATGGCAGCATTGTTCTGTGACTGTGATGTGAGGAAGGCGTTTGCTCCTATGAGAATAATAGCGCATAGGAGAGCGGTTCTTAAGCAAAAGTTGGACATCTTCTTCTTCTTTTTCAATAGTAGCACACGCTGGGACAGTATATATTGTTCAGCCACGCCGGTATTATTCTCTCTATTGTTTGGTGGTGTACTTGTCACTCAACTACGATACGCTAATGCGTCATTTAAACTTTATGCGTTTTATCGCCAAAGAATCATTATGGGTTTGAGGACGATGTCCGACGTGATTCTACTATGAGTCTCACTTTATCTGCCTTTGGCATGTTTAAGGCTAATAACAGAGGTATTAGTATTATACTTCACTTGCTATAAATATCACAAATCCCTTCTTCTCCGCCTAGATGATGACCTTCTCTTCTTCTTCTTTGACTTATTATTAGCAAGTTTTTCATCTATTCCCCAACCAAGTTGATACGTTCCAACAACTGCTCGATGATCACTATGTCTTGCCTTGGGAATTGACCGATAATCAAGGACATTCACTTTACTCCTTGTTTTAAAGAGTATTCTATCGGTCCATGCCGGTACACGTTGTTTGTGTGATGTATCATAATTTGATGTGCCCTTGTCAAACTTGAATGTGGGTAGGAAGGTTATTTTACCTTCATTAAAGTCTGTAAATGCACGTCCTGATGAGATTGTTTGCAAAAGCTGATCTCGACGAAGGAGTTTCTTCATCCATTTAGTCTTTGTCTGCTCATCTCTAGTACCTTTTGATCTACACTGTTGTATGTTTATGATACAATGCTCAACATACTCTCGAGGCAGGTCGATACGGTAGTTTAGATCTCCGGCAAAGAATACATGATCTACGGAATTCAATAGATAGGACCCATCGCAATCCACTGGGCTGCTATCACGATTTCTCTTTGGTCGTAGAAATCTTGTTGGAGCCTGAACCTCGAGTTCACTTATTATTCTTTTGTAGTCATTATTTCTAGCATCAACATTGTTGACATGGGCAGCTAAATGTCCTGTAACAAGCAACATTCTTGATCTCTTCGTCTTGCGCTTCACTTTAAGATATATTCCGATTGCACCCTTGTTGTGAAGGACATTTCCAACACCACATGTAACGTCAGCAAGGTTAATCATCTCAATATCTCCCAACATATCCCGATGACAGTAGAATGCGCACTGTATACCCCCGAGACTATGTATAGCAAGAGGAACATACTCTTTCCCCAACATCATTATTCCCATGCGTCGTATATGGCGTGATCGATGTCCCTCGGTACGTCGGGGTTTGATTTCTTCACACTCTTGTGCATTTATCATGACCAAGTCACTGCCAACTCCGTTCGAGTCCTTTCGAAACTGTTTAAAGAAGGACGTATCCTTTTCGGGAGGAGCTGATTCGGCCAGATTCCAGGTTACAATTGACATCGTCAGGCAATCATCATCCATCTTGTCTACTTCTAACTCATCTATTGTTGTTGCTTCTTCCACTGACCTATCTGTCTTTGTGCTTACATCTTGTGTTTCAGCTGAAGATGTATCATCGACTTCTACCTCCTTCTCATCAGGCGGAGACAAATCCTCATCACCAACATCTAGATCGGTATCCTCCTCGATTATGATTGTTGTACTGCCTTCATTTGTTTCTTCTTCGTTCACATCATGTGGATTGATTTCATCTTCCTGAATCTCTTCGTCGTCCGACTCTATGCCATCAGTTGATTGCTCTATGTCAAGTGTTTCATGAAGTTCTGAGGTTTCTACACCCGTGACTTCTTCTTCTTCTTCGCCCAATTCCTCTTCAGATACATTATCTTCTTTGGGTATTATCTCCGAGTCTTCTTCAATTGCATCTACATCATCACTCGTTTCGTCGCTTGTCTCCTTATTCGTGGTAACAGTCATATCCAGGTTTGTAGTCGCTACGTTGTCCGTCGTTTCCATCGGTTCGATCTCTATGTTATTGTCAAACTCAACAGTACTATCAATACTCTCAGGAACAATTTCTTCATTTGGTAAATCAATTGATGCATCTATAGATAGTTGCGTTTGTACTGGACTCTCTTCTTCTTCAGTTTTAGTAACATCTTCCAATAAGAGATCCCCGTCATCGGTCACTGATGATGCCAAGCTCTCATGAGAGTCAAGTACCTCATTATCAGTATCCTCTATTCCATCTCTGGTACTCGTATCAACTTCGTCATCTACTTCTGTATTCTCTGCATCTGCAATTGTGTCTTCAATATGATCTCCTTCCGATGAATTCTCTATCTGTTGACTGTCATCATTTGCAACAAGCACTGATTCCATATTTTGATCGCCCCCATCTTCCTTATTGTCAATTGCAATTCGATCTTCTGGTGTTAATACATTCTCCTCAATTGATATAGATGTGTCAATACTTTCTGGTACTATCTCCTCATTTGGTATTGTAATTGTAGTATCGATTGTTGTTATT
>Ga0214478_100884_pt1 | contig 16609 bp, 13 predicted proteins | sample M1_20Mar14CPVII9_2_FD_178001 | JGI IMG/M metagenome (GOLD analysis project Ga0214478, IMG submission 178001) | Marine eukaryotic communities from Monterey Bay, California, United States - M1_20Mar14CPVII9sort6BwellD7 | ecosystem: Environmental > Aquatic > Marine > Unclassified | place: USA...
GCGTAAGGTCGCGAAAGATGTTCGGCGCCGTGAAGAAGGGACCCGGCCCGCCGCTCATCACGCCATAAGCGACCAGTGTGCCGCCATTGGCCAGGCAGTCGTTCAGTGGCATCAGGCCCGGTCCACCGACGCTATCCAGCGCTAGCATGATCTTCGCTTTGCCTGTCGCTTCCGCAACCCGCTTGGCCAGATCAGGGCCTTCTACCAGAACCACATCAGCGCCGAGCCTTTTCAACTCGTCGACGAGTTCGGGGCGGCGCACGATGCTGACGGTATGGACTCCCATATGTTTGGCGATGGCGATGACCGCACGACCGACCCCCGAGTTGCCGGCGCTCTGGATAATCCAGTCTCCCTTCTTGAGGGAGACATACTCCGTCAACAGAAGGTAAGCAGTCGGAGGGTTCACCATCAGCATCGAGAGCTGCTGTGGGTTCGCGCTGGGTGGCAATGCAAACAGCCCATCGGCTTTGACCTTGCTGCGCGTCAGCCAAGTTGATGTCCCCCTTGGGAACAGCACGCGGTCGCCTTCCTTGATTCCAGCGACGCCGGAACCGACTTTGACCACGAGCGCCACACCTTCAGAACCGACAGGTGCGGGCAGTTTTGGCTTCACGCCATAAAGGCCACGCATCAGCACGAGATCCGAGGGGTTGATCGGCGAGAATTCCATATCGACAACGATTTCGCCGGCTCCGGGGGCGCCCGGATCGGGAATAGTGACGGTTTCAACTACTTCCCATGGCTTGCCAAACGCATTGAGTTGAACGCTGTGCATGGTGTCCTCCCAAAATCGCCGCTTTGCGACCGAGCCACAAATGTTATTCTTAGTCCAATATGACAACTAGTCTTGATCAGCAACTAAATGAAGGAAATGACTGGTATGCGTGAGCCCTCATTCGTCCGGTTGAACTGTTCGATCGCGCGGGCGCTCGCGATGCTCGGCGATTCATGGTCCCTCCTGATCCTGCGCGACGCGCTGGCAGGCGTTCGTACGTTTGAGGGTTTCATGCGCGGTCTTGGCATCGCGCGGAATACGCTGACCGACCGGTTGCGGCACTTGGTTGAAGAGGGGATGCTGGCGCAGATGGATGTCGGCAAACGCGGAACGCGGTTCGAGTACGTTCCGACACAGAAGGCAAAGGAATTTCAGGCCCCGCTGATGGCGATCATGCAATGGGGCGACCGCTGGGTATCCGGACCCGGCAACGAACCGGTCATTGCTGTTGATCGCGAAAGCGGTGCGCCGATCAAGCCGCTGGTTGTACGAACCGCTTCAGGCCGGCCTGTGTCGTCCGACGAACTGATGTACAAGCCTGGACGTGGTGCGACGACCGCGACGCGGGACTATCTGCTTGCGAAGAACAACCGAGTGGCAGCCACTACCACGCCCGGAATAAAACGCTCGCGTTGACTCCGCCGAAACCGAAGCCGTTTGACAGCACATGCTCTATGGCCATAGGCCGCGCGGCACCACGCACGAGGTCGATGCCTTCCGCGGCAGCATCTGGGTGATCGAGATTGAGCGTGGCTGGAGCGATCTGATCGCGCAGCGCCAACACTGAGAAGATGGCCTCAAGCCCGCCTGCCGCACCAAGCAGATGACCGGTGGCGGATTTTGTGGAACTGACTGCAACCCGTCCTTCCGTGCCGAACACAGCCTTGATCGCTGCGAGTTCACCATTGTCGCCGACCGGCGTCGAGGTCGCATGAGCGTTGAGGTGCTGAACCTCGATCGGCGAGATGCCGGCCTGGCGCAGGGCAATTTCGATCGAGCGGCGAGCGCCGTCGCCATCTTCCGGTCCGGCCGTCATGTGGTAGGCGTCGGATGTCGTGCCATAACCAACAAGTTCGGCAATCGGCGTTGCGCCGCGACCAAGTGCGTGGTCGAGCGTTTCGATGACCACGATGCCTGCGCCTTCGCCCATAACGAAGCCATCGCGGTCGCGATCGAAGGGACGTGACGCGCGTTGCGGCTCATCGTTGAAATTGGTGGAGAGCGCGCGGGCAGCGGCAAATCCGCCGAGGCTTACACGATCGATGCACGCTTCCGCACCGCCAGCGATTGCTACGTCCGCTTCACCCGCGAGCAAGAGGCGCGCGGCGTCTCCGATTGCCTGTACGCCGGCTGCGCATGCGGTCACGGGTGCGCCCAGCGGTCCCTTGAAACCGTGGCGGATCGAAACCTGTCCGGCGGCAAGGTTGACGAGAAACGACGGGACGGTGAACGGCGACAGCCGACGCACGCCGCGTTCATCGGCGGTGCGAACCGCATCGACAATGGCGGGAAATCCGCCGACACCCGAGCCGATGATGGTCGCCGTGCGCTCGCGCGAACGCGCATCCTGAGGCACCCACCGGGACTGTGCAATCGCTTCGTCCGCCGCCAGCATGGCGAACTGGATAAAGCGATCCATCTTTTTCTGGTCTTTCTTTTGAACTGCGCGGTCGGGATCGAAGCCGAATTCCGGATCGTCAACGATATCGGGCACGGTGCCACAAGCCTTAACCGGCAGATCGGCGGCGACATTATCAGATAGTGCGCGGATGCCGGACTGACCGGCGATCAGCCGCGACCAGTTGCTCTCGACGCCGCAGCCAAGCGGCGATACGGCACCCATTCCGGTGACGACTATCCGTCGTATGGAGCTGTTTCGTTTCACGATCTCACCACAGGTTGCTGAGAGGTAACGCAGCCCGTTCGCCGGGTGTGCGGCTTCGCGCACCGGCGAAGTTCCGCCGGTGCCCTATTCGAGAGCGCAAAGCCGATCAGCTGAGCTTGCGCTCGACGGCGATGGCGGTTGCTTCGCCGCCGCCGATGCAAAGCGAGGCGATACCGCGTTGAACGTTGTTCTTCTCCATCGCGTGCAACAACGTCACGATAAGCCGCGCGCCGGTTGCGCCGATCGGGTGACCGAGCGCGCACGCTCCGCCATTGACGTTGAGTTTGTCACGCGGAATTCCGAGATCTTTCGCTGCTGCCATCGGCACTACGGCGAAGGCTTCATTGATCTCGAACAGATCGACGTCGCTAACGCTCCAGCCGATCTTCTCGAGCAGTTTGCGGATTGCTGGAATGGGAGCGGTCGTGAACCAGTCAGGAGCCTGGCTGTGCGTCGAGTGGCCCTTGATCTCTGCAAGGATCGGCAGACCTTCGCGTTCCGCAATCGAGCGGCGGGTCAACACCAGCGCGGCCGCGCCGTCGGCATTTGCCGACGAAGCTGCAGGGGTAATGGTGCCGTTGGGGCGGAACGCCGGCTTCAGGTTGGGAATTTTGGCGGGATCGACCTTCAGCGGATGTTCGTCGTTTTCAACAACACGAACTCCTGCCTTTTCCTTGACCGAGATTGGCGCGATCTCTTTCTTGAAAGCGCCACTCTGGACTGCGTTGCGCGCCCGCGTCAGCGTTTCAACCGCGTAGTCGTCCTGATCCTTGCGGCTGAACTGATAGGCTTCTGCGGCGGCTTCGCCAAAGTCACCCATCGAGCGGCCAGTCTCGTAGGCGTCCTCGAGACCATCCATCATCATATGATCGATGATGCGGTCGTGACCGACGCGATAGCCGCCGCGTGCCTTTTGAAGAAGGTATGGCGCATTGGTCATGCTTTCCATGCCGCCAGAGACAACAATGTTTGCCGAACCTGCGTTGATGAGATCGTGGGCCAGCATCGTGGCTTTCATGCCCGAGCCGCACACCTTGTTGATCGTGGTGGCGCCGGTGGCGTCGGGCAGTTTCGCGCCGCGCGCAGCCTGGCGGGCAGGGGCCTGACCTTGTCCTGCGGGAAGAACGCAGCCCATCAGAACTTCGTCGATCTGGTCGGGCGACAGTTTGGCTCGTTCCAGCGCTGCGCCAATAGCGTGGGATCCGAGATTATGCCCGCTGAACGACGAGAGGTCGCCTTGAAAGCGGCCAAGAGGAGTGCGAACTGCGGAAACGATGACGACGGGATCGGACGTGGACATGCAACTGCTCTCCTGGTTCGCGCACGGCGCCTGTCCGTGTTAGATGACACGCATCATATGAATGGATGCGGAAATTGCAATCCGCCTCTGGACAATAAAAGCATGAATCGAGTCCGGACAAGCGGCCTGACGTTTAAAACATGCCTTGGCATGCCAAAACTCGCATGAGTTATTTTCGTGCGTCGGATGAGTTATTTTCGTCTGTCGAGAAATGCCTGCATGTGGCGCTGCGGTTCGCCGGTCAGGAATGATTTTCCGAAGACTTCGACGCTGAGATTGACCGATTCTGTAAGCGGGAGTTCTTCCCATTGTCTCAAGAGCGCCTTTTGGTTTCGCATGGCTTCGGGCCCACATTCCGCGATCGCGGTAGCTGCGGTTGCTATTGCCTGATCAAGATCGGCCTCGGAAACGACCTGATCGACCAGTCCCCAGTTCAGTGCGGTGGGCGCATCGATGGTGGCAGCGGTCAGAATAAGCCAGCGGGCGCGTCCCCAGCCGATCAGTCTTGGCAATAGGGCCGCATGGATCACCGAGGGGATACCGACTTTGACCTCCGGCATTGCGAACTTCGCGTCTTGTGATGCGATCCGCAGATCGCATGCTGCGGCAAACTCGAGTCCGCCTCCAAGACACCATCCGCGCAGACGGGCGATTACCGGCGTTGGAAACTGCCGGACAGCTTCGCAGAGATCACGCAATCCGGTGATGAATTTTTCAGCTGAGGCCTGATCGAGGGTCGCCATTTCCTTGATGTCCGCGCCTCCGATCATGCTCTTTTCGCCCGAACCCCTGATGATCAGGACGTGGATGCCGCGGTCCTTCCCCAGCAATTCCAGCCCTTCGCGAACGCCATGGATCACTGCCGAGTTCATGATGTTGAGTGGACCGGCGTTGGTGATGGTCAATTGTGCAACGCCGTTGTCGCCGCGGGTGACGTGGCAATATTCGTTGATCGTTTGCATTTTTTGAAGCCTGACAGTTGCGAGGGGATGTCAATGTACGCGATGGTGCGCGATCCACTATCTGTCGTCAAATATCGTGCATGGCAGCCATTTTTCCCGCGAAACAGGCGCTTTTATCGGCAAGGCATGTTATTATATGATCAGAGACATCTGATGAGGCGGTGATGCGTTATTCGAAGGACCACAAGGCGGAAACCCACGACCGGATCGTGAAGAACGCGTCCGTGCGTCTGCGCGAACGTGGCGCGGCGAGCCTTGGGGTTGCGGAGTTGATGAAGGAAGCCGGTCTGACCCACGGCGGATTCTATGCTCATTTTGCGTCCCGTGACGCGCTCATCAGCGAGGCTTTCGCCCACGCAATGCAGCAAACCACCGGGCGGTGGCGCAAGCGCGCGGAGCAGTCGCCGGCAGACAAGCGTCTAGCGTCGATTGTGAATGGCTATCTGTCCGCTGAGCATCGCGATGACGCTGGTAACGGTTGCGCGTTGCCGTCGCTGGGCGTCGAGGTGTCGCGGGCCAGTCCAAAAACGCGCAAGGCTTTCGCCAGCAAGCTCGAGGACATGATCGCGATGCTTGCGGAGCAATCCCCGGATATGCCCGCAAAGACGGCTCGCCGCGAAGCTATCGCTGTTATTGCAACCATTATGGGGGCGATGATTCTGGCGCGAGCGGCAGGAACGGGCGAATTCTCGGATGAGATTCTCAGCGCCGGCCGTCACGCCGCGCTGCGGGGTGAGAACGCGGCAAAACCGCGCACGAAGAAGCCCAAAGCCAAGGCCGAGGACTGAACACCCGGCAGCATCTCTTTGCATTGCACGCCACCGTGCTGTGCGCAGAACCGGGTTCCTAATCCGGTTGTTGCGGTGCTAGAAGCTTCCAAACACTCGCTTTTGGAGGATACGCATGCGCACGATCGGTCATTTTATTGGCGGCAAGGAAGTCAAGGGCACATCTGGCCGCTTTGCGGACGTGTTTGAGCCGATGACGGGTGAGGTGCAGGCCAAGGTGGCGCTGGCCTCCAAGGCGGAGATGCGCGCTGCGGTGGAAAACGCTGTGGCCGCGCAGGTCGGGTGGGCGAACACGAACCCGCAGCGCCGCGCGCGGGTGATGATGAAATTCCTTGAATTGGTACAGCGCGATTACGACAAGCTGGCCGATCTGCTGGCGCGCGAGCATGGCAAGACGGTTCCTGACGCCCGGGGCGATATCCAGCGCGGTCTCGAGGTCGTCGAATTCGCCTGCGGCATTCCGCACCTGATGAAGGGCGAATACACCGAAGGCGCGGGCCCCGGAATCGATATCTATTCGATGCGTCAACCCCTCGGCGTGGTCGCTGGCATCACCCCGTTCAATTTTCCGGCGATGATCCCGATGTGGAAGTTCGCGCCCGCGATCGCCTGCGGCAATGCTTTCATCCTCAAGCCCTCGGAGCGCGATCCCGGCGTGCCGATGGCGCTGGCCGCTCTGATGATCGAGGCGGGCTTGCCGCCTGGCATCCTGAACTGCGTCAACGGCGACAAGGAAGCGGTCGACGCCATCCTCGACGATCCGGATATCAAGGCCGTCGGCTTTGTCGGCTCCTCGCCGATCGCGCAGTACATCTATGAGCGCGCGGCAGCCAGCAACAAGCGCGCGCAGTGCTTCGGCGGCGCCAAGAACCACGCCATCATCATGCCGGATGCTGACATGGACCAGACCGTCGATGCGCTGATCGGTGCGGGCTACGGTTCGGCGGGCGAACGCTGCATGGCGATCTCGGTCGCGGTGCCGGTGGGCAAGACCACGGCGGACCGCCTGATGGAAAAGCTCATTCCACGGGTTGAAAGCCTGAAGATCGGTCCCTCGACCGATCCGTCCGCGGACTTCGGCCCGCTGGTGACAAAGGCGGCGCTGGAACGTGTCAAGGATTACGTCGAGATCGGTATCAAGGAAGGCGCGAAACTGGCCGTCGACGGCCGCGGCTTCAAGATGCAGGGCTACGAGAAGGGCTTCTACATGGGCGGCTGTCTGTTCGACAACGTCACCAAGGACATGCGCATCTATAAGGAAGAGATCTTCGGCCCCGTGCTGTCGGTAGTGCGCGCCCACGACTACAATGAAGCCCTGGCGCTCCCGTCGGACCACGACTACGGCAACGGCGTTGCGATCTTCACCCGCGATGGCGACGCGGCGCGCGATTTCGCGGCCAAGGTCAATGTCGGCATGGTCGGCATCAACGTGCCGATCCCGGTTCCGATCGCGTATTACACCTTCGGCGGCTGGAAGAAGTCCGGCTTCGGTGATCTCAATCAGCACGGCCCGGATTCGATCCGCTTCTACACCAAGACCAAGACCGTCACCTCGCGCTGGCCTTCCGGCGTCAAGGACGGTGCGGAGTTCTCTATCCCGACGATGAACTAGATCAACAAGCGAGCGCGCCATGCAATTCGCTCTGACCGAGGATCAAATCGCGGTTCGCGACATGGCGCGCGAATTCGCCGCCGAAAAGATCGCGCCGTTTGCGCTGAAATGGGATGAGGAAAAATTCTTTCCCGTCGATGTCATGCGGGAAGCGGCTGCGCTCGGCATCGGCGGTATCTATATTCGTGACGATGTCGGCGGCTCGGCGCTGACGCGTTTCGATGCAGCGCTGATCTTCGAGGCGTTGGCAACTGGCTGTCCGACCGTTTCGGCGTTCATCTCGATCCACAACATGGCCTCGTGGATGATCGATCATTACGGCTCGGACGCGCAGCGCCAGAAGTGGCTCCCGCGTCTTTGCACAATGGAATTGCTGGCGAGCTATTGTCTTACCGAACCGGGTGCAGGCTCGGATGCGGCGGCACTCAGCACGCGCGCGGTGCGCGACGGCGATCATTACGTCTTGAACGGTCAGAAGCAGTTCATCTCCGGCGCGGGAAAGAGCGACATCTATGTCGTGATGGCGCGCACCGGCGGCAATGGTGCGGGCGGCATTTCCACGCTGGTGGTCGAGGGCGATACGCCGGGCCTGTCCTTCGGCGCCAATGAACGCAAGATGGGCTGGAACGCCCAGCCGACCCGCGCGGTGATCTTCGAGAATGTGCGGGTTCCCGTCGCTAATCGTATCGGCGAGGAGGGCATCGGCTTCAAGATTGCCATGTCCGGCCTTGACGGTGGACGCCTTAACATCGCGGCATGTTCGCTCGGCGGAGCACAGTCCGCGCTCGACAAGTCGCTCGCTTATCTGAGGGAGCGCAGGGCGTTCGGTCAGCGGCTCGACGAATTCCAGGCGCTGCAGTTCCGTCTCGCCGATATGGCCATCGAGCTGGAAGCAGCGCGCACGTTCTTGTGGCGGGCTGCCGCGTCGCTCGACCGCAAGGATCCGGACGCGACCATGCTTTGCGCGATGGCCAAACGCTTCGGCACCGATGCCGGTTTCGAAATCGCCAATCAGGCGCTGCAGCTGCACGGTGGATATGGCTATCTGTCGGAATACGGCGTCGAGAAAATTGTACGGGATCTGCGTGTGCATCAAATTCTTGAAGGGACAAACGAAATCATGCGCGTCATCGTTGCGCGCAAGCTGATCGAAGGTGCGCGATGAGCGCGCATGCGGCGATGGCTGAATCACCGGAAAAGGACCTGATCGTTTGCCGCGAAGGCGCGGCCGGGATCATTCGGCTGAACCGGCCGAAGGCGATCAACGCGCTGACACTCGAGATGACGCGCGAGATCGTTGTTGCGCTGGATGAATTCGAGGCGGATCCCGGAGTGTCACTGGTTCTACTGGAAGGTGCGGGCGAGCGCGGACTGTGCGCCGGTGGCGACATTCGCGGGCTCTATGAAAGTGCGAAGGCAGGCGGCGATCTTGGGCCGGTCTTCTGGCGTGAGGAATACATTCTGAATGCCCGCATTCCCGAGTTTCCGAAGCCCTATGTCGCCTACATGGACGGCCTCGTCATGGGCGGCGGGGTCGGGCTGTCGGCGCATGGTGCGCATCGGATCGTAACCGACAAGACGAAAATGGCGATGCCTGAAGTCGGTCTGGGTTTCTTCCCGGACGTGGGCTGGACGTGGCTGTTGTCACGCGCTCCCGGCGAAATTGGAACTTACTTTGCCTTGACGGGGCAAACCATGACGGGCGCTGATGCGGTCTATGCAGGTGCGGCGGATGTTCTGATTACATCGAGTAACTGGGCGGGGCTTCGCGATGCGCTGACCAATGCGCCGTTGCGGGCGACCAGCAACGATGTCCGCGCGATCATGGCGCAATATGCGGCTGCTGATATTCAGGCGCCGGTTGCAACCCATCGCGAGCAGATCGATCGGGTCTTCGCCCACGATACAATGGAAGCGATCGTGGCGGCCCTCAAGCAGGATGGTTCGGAATTTGCGCTGGCGACGCTGAGGGCGCTGTCGGAGAAATCGCCGACTGCCCTCAAGGTGACGTTAGAACTGCTTCGCCGCGCGCGCACCTCCAAGTCGCTTAAGGAAAGCCTCGTTCGCGAATACAATTCAGCGCTGGCGGTTTTCACGAGCTCTGAATTTGTCGAGGGCGTTCGCGCAGCCATTATCGACAAGGACCGCAACCCGAAATGGTCGCCGTCGCGGATCGAGGATGTCACGCCTGAGATCGTCGAGAAGTACTTCGCGCCGAACGGAAAATACAAGCTGGTCTTTCCAGACTGACGTCACTGAACAACGATAACGAGGGCAGGAAATGGCAAACATTGCATTCATCGGTCTTGGCAACATGGGTGGACCCATGGCGGCCAACCTCGTCAAGGCTGGGCACAAGGTTCAGGGGTTCGACCTCGCGCAGGCGTCCAAGGACGCGGCCAAAGCAGATGGCGTCAGTATTGCGGCGAGTGCGGCTGAAGCCGTAAAGGACGCACAGATCGTCGTCACGATGTTGCCCGCAGGCAAGCATGTTCTGGGCGTGTGGAAAGAGATCATTCCGTCGGTCGGCAAGAACACGCTGATGATTGATTGTTCGACGATCGACGTGGAGAGCGCGCGGCTTGCGCACGCTCACGCAACCGAACACAATTTGCCCTCGATCGATGCTCCGGTGTCCGGCGGTACCGGCGGCGCGAAGGGCGCGACGCTGACATTCATGTGCGGTGGGACCACTGCGGCATTCGCGGCCGCAAAGCCCGTTCTGGAAAACATGGGCAAGAAAGTTGTCCATTGTGGCGAAGCGGGTGCGGGGCAGGCGGCCAAGATTTGCAATAACATGATCCTTGGCATCTCGATGATCGGCGTATCGGAGGCCTTCGCACTCGGCGAGAAACTCGGCCTGTCGCATCAGGCGCTATTCGACGTGGCCTCAACTTCGTCGGGCCAGTGCTGGTCACTGACCACGTATTGCCCGGTCCCGGGTCCGGTCCCGGCTTCGCCTGCGAACAACGAGTACAAGCCGGGGTTCGCAGCCGCGCTGATGCTGAAGGATTTGCGTCTGTCGCAGGAAGCTGCGAAAGCCGCCGGTGCGGCGACGCCGCTCGGTGCACATGCGGAGAGCATCTACGATGCCTTCGAGAAAGCCGGCCACGGCGGCGTCGATTTTTCCGGTATCATCAAGCATGTTCGTGGGCTGGCGAAATAGGGTTCCTTGATGACGACATTCCAGGACGCGCGCGCTTTCCTGCTCAAACATCGTACCGACTACGACAAGGCCATTGCGGGGTTTCGCTGGCCGGACGAGAAGCAGTTCAACTGGGCGCTCGACTGGTTTGATGCTGGTCTGGCCAGCAATCCCGAAAGCCGCGACCGTACGGCGCTCTGGATTGTCGATGCCGCCAGCAACACCGAGACGAAACTATCGTTCGCGGCGTTGTCGCGCAGCTCTAACCAGACCGCGAACTTCCTGCGCGATCTCGGCCTTAAGCGCGGCGACCATCTGCTGTTGCTGCTCGGCAATGTGGTGCCGTTGTGGGAAACGATGCTGGCCGCCATGAAGCTGGGCGTCATCGTCATCCCGGCAACGACATTGCTTACGGCAGATGAATTGCGAGATCGCTTGGATCGCGGCAGGGCAAAGGTCGTCGTCGCCACGCAGGATCAGGTGGCGAAATTCGAAGGCCTCGGCGGCGAGGATTTCACCAAGATTGTCGTCGCGGCCACGTCCGAGCATAGAGGCTGGCGGCGGTTCGAGGATGCAGCGAATTATCCGGATACATTCACGCCGGACGGCGCGACCAACGCGAACGATCCGATGCTGCTGTATTTCACGTCCGGCACCACGGCCAAGCCGAAACTCGTGCTGCACAGCCACAGCAGCTATCCGGTGGGTTCGCTCTCCACCATGTACTGGCTCGGACTTCAGCCGGGCGACGTTCATCTCAATATTTCGTCGCCGGGTTGGGCCAAGCATGCGTGGAGTTGTTTCTTCTCGCCATGGAATGCGGGCGCGACGATCTTCATCGTCAATCAGCCGCGTTTCGATGCAAAAGGTTTGCTGGCCACGGTTGCGCGCTGTGGCGTGACGACGCTGTGCGCGCCGCCAACCGTATGGCGGCTGTTCATTCAGGAGCGGCTTGCTGACTACAAGGTCTCGGTGCGCGAAGTTTGTGGCGCCGGCGAGCCGCTTAACCCGGAGGTGATCGATCAGGTCAAGGCGGCGTGGGGGCTGACGATCCGCGACGGGTACGGCCAGACTGAGACAACGGCGTTGGCTGGCAATTCGCCGGGACAGCCCGTGAAAGTCGGTTCTATGGGACGGCCGATGCCGGGCTACCAGGTTCAGGTAGCTGACGCCGATGGCAACCTCGCGAAAGAGGGCGAAGTGCGACTCTTGCTGGGCGCCAGTCGTCCGACGGGGCTGATGCTTGGCTATCAGGGCGAGGACGGCAAACCGAAGGGCGCGGACGGCGAGGTCTATCAGACCGGCGACGTGGTGTTCCTCGATGATGATGGCTACCTGACCTTCGTCGGTCGTTCCGATGACGTGTTCAAATCGTCTGATTATCGGATCAGCCCGTTCGAGCTCGAAAGCGTGTTGCTGGAGCATGAACTCGTCGCTGAGGCGGCCGTGGTGCCGACGCCGGACCCGATCCGTCTCGCGCTTCCCAAAGCTTATGTCTCGCTGGTGCCGGACACCGCGATTACGCGGGACACGGCGCTTTCGATCTTCAAGTACGTTCACTCGCGGCTCGCGCCGTTCAAGCGCATTCGTCGCATCGAACTGGTGACGGAACTTCCGAAGACCATTTCCGGCAAGATTCGCCGCGTTCAGCTTCGCCGCCTCGAGCACGACAATGACCGCAAGGACGCGTTACGCGGCCAGGAATTCCGCGAGGAGGATTTTCCGGAATTGCAGGTCGGGCAGAGCGCCGTACGGTAACAACTCCGGTCGATTTTCAGGCATATCTCCCATCCGCAGCTTGTTTGAAACGGTGTCCAGGCGCTGTTTCCGGCAAGGAGTGAACACGCCTGAGTATTGGCGTTTGTCCGCAAATTTCGCTTGGCCGGACCGCTGATCTGTGGAATGTGCCAACCCAGCTTGAATTTGAGGGAATGGCCGATGGGCGTTGCGATGGATCTGGAAGACTACCTGAAACTCGTGGGCACCGAACTCGGCGTTTCGGAATGGCATACCGTCGATCAGAAGCAGATCGACGCTTTCGCCAACGCGACCGAAGATTTTCAGTTTATTCACATCGATCCCGAGCGCGCAAAGCGTGAAACGCCATTCGGCGGTACCATTGCGCACGGCTTCCTGTCGCTCTCGGTTCTGCCTAAGCTTGCCTACGCCACCATGCCAACGCTGAACGGCGCGGCGATGTCGATCAACTATGGCTTCGACAAAATCAGGTTTCTCACGCCCGTGCGGGCCGGCAAGCGCGTGCGTGCGCGTTTCGTGTTATCTGAAGCGACCATGAAGTCGCCGAAGGAACTCCTGGCGCGTACCAATACGACGCTGGAAATCGAAGGCGAACCAAAGCCTGCACTGGTCGCGGACTGGCTCGGAATGCATTTCTTCGCATAACTCAAGGGACGATCATGGCAATCAGATTCGATGGACGCGTTGCGGTTGTGACCGGTGCTGGCGCAGGGCTCGGTCGCGCACATGCGCTCGGTCTTGCAAAACTCGGTGCGCGGGTTGTGGTCAACGACATGGGCGCGGCGCGCGACGGCAGCGGCGGTTCGGTCAGTCCGGCTGAAGCGGTCGTGGAAGAGATCCGCAAGGCGGGCGGCGAGGCAATGGCCGACGGCGCGGACGTCTCGAACTTCGAGCAGGTCAAGGAGATGGTCGCCCGCGCCTCGATGAAATGGGGCAGCGTCGATCTGATGGTCGCGAACGCTGGAATCCTGCGTGACAAGTCCTTCGCTAAAATGGAGCCGGACGATTTCGCCAAGGTGATCGCCGTGCATCTGACCGGCACGTTCAACTGCTGCCACGCTGTGTGGGACGGCATGCGTGAGCGCAACTACGGCCGCATCGTTGTCACGACCTCGTCGTCAGGCCTGTTCGGCAACTTCGGGCAAGCGAACTACGCCGCCGCGAAGGCGGGTATGGTCGGACTGATGAACGTCCTTGCCGAGGAGGGCCGCAAGACCAACATCAAGGTCAACACGATCTCTCCGACGGCTGCGACGCGCATGACAGAGGGTTTGATCGGTCCGGAGATCCTCGCGCTGATGAAGCCTGAAGCGATCACGCCCGCGGTGCTTTATCTGCTGAGCGAAGATGCGCCGACCCGGACCATCATGGGCGCGGGCGCAGGTTCGTTCGCGGTGATCAAGGTGGTCGAGACCGAAGGTCTCAACCTGCCGCAGGATCAGTGGACGCCTGACGCCATCGCGGCGAACTTTGCGAAGATCGGCGACATGTCGACGGCGCGTGATCTTGGCGGTGCGTTCTTCCAGACCTTCAAGTATGTCGAACAGGCCGCCAAGGCCGCGGGCATCAAGCTGCCGTCGATGGGCGGTTAAGCAACTTGGATGTCGCTGTCATCGGTGCCGGTCCTGCGGGGCTGATGGCGGCTGAAGTTTTGGCGGCGGGTGGTGCGCGCGTCACCGTCTATGAGTGTATGCCATCGGTGGGACGCAAGTTTCTGCTGGCGGGACGCGGCGGCCTCAATCTCACCCACAGCGAACCGCTGGATCAATTCCTCCAGCGCTACCGCGAAGCCATGCCGCATCTCCGGTTTGCCATCGAAGCATTTCCTCCCGATGCACTGCGCGCCTGGAGCGAAGCTCTCGGCCAGCCGACCTTCGTTGGGTCGAGCGGAAGGATATTTCCGCAAGCCATGAAAGCATCGCCGTTGCTGCGCGCGTGGCTGCGGCGTCTCGACCAGTCGGGGGTTCAGTTGGCGCTTCGTCATCGCTGGACGGGATGGAGCGCGAATGGTGAGTTGCAGTTCGAGGCACCCGAAGGTCTGACGTCGCTCAAGCCTGATGCGGCTGTGATCGCGCTTGGCGGCGCAAGTTGGCCCAAGTTGGGTGCAGATGGTGGCTGGATCGATTCGTTCAAGGCGAAGGGCGTTGAGATTGCACCGCTGCGTGCGGCCAACAGCGGCTTCCGCGTCGGATGGTCGGATCTGTTCCGCAACCGCTTTGAGGGACAGCCATTGAAGGGTGTTGCGTTATCGTTCGGCGGAGAGACGATGCGCGGCGAGGCGACGATCACACGCGAGGGTATTGAGGGTGGTGCGATCTATGCGCTGTCGGCTCCGATCCGCGATGCGGTGCTGGCGCATGGCGAGGCTGTCCTCCATATCGCGCTGCGGCCTGACCTCGCCAAATCCGATCTGACCACGCGCGTCAGCGCACCGCGACAGAAGCAGTCGATGTCGACTTATCTAAGAAAGGCCGCGGGTCTTTCGCCGGTTGCTATCGGGTTGTTGCAGGAAGCAACAATTGCTGCGGGACTAAATCTATCTGCGATGGATTCAGAAACACTCGCCGCCCTTATCAACGCCGTTCCCGTCAAGCTTACCGGCGTTGCGTCGATTGAGCGCGCAATTTCGACGGCAGGCGGGATTACCTTCAATGAGATCGACGAGCATTACATGCTGCACAAGCTTCCCGGCGTATTTGTTGCCGGCGAAATGCTGGACTGGGAGGCGCCGACCGGCGGCTACCTGTTGCAGGCGTGCTTTGCGACTGGCGCTGCGGCGGGGCGTGGCGCGCTGAACTACCTGAAGCGCTAAACCCCGCTCTCGATTTCCTCGCGCAGCATTTCAAGTTCGAGCCACTTTTCTTCGGCCGCGTCCAGCTCGGCATGCGCCTTGGCGATCGCAGCGGAAGCGGTATCGAATTTTTTGCGATCCTTTGCGTAGAGTTCAGGATCATCGAGCAGCTTCTGCTGCTTTGTGATCTCGGCCTGAAGCTTGGCCATCGTCTTCGGCAACGTCTCCAGCGCGTGCTTTTCGTTGAAGCTGAGGCGTCGTTTGGCAGCCGTCACCGGCGCAGGAGCCGCACTTTTTGCGGCCTTGGACGTTTCGGTGGCCGCCGCCTTGATGGCCTTTTCCTGCAGGTCTGCGCCGCGTTGCGCCAGCATGTCGGAATAGCCGCCGGCGTACTCGATCCATTTGCCGTCGCCTTCTGGGGCGATGACGGACGTCACGACGCGGTCGAGGAAATCGCGATCATGGCTGACGAGAATGACGGTGCCTTCATAATCACCGAGCATTTCCTCCAGAACGTCGAGCGTTTCGAGGTCGAGGTCGTTGGTGGGTTCGTCCAGCACCAGCACGTTCGATGGCTTGGCCAGTGCGCGGGCCAGCATCAAGCGTCCACGCTCTCCGCCGGAGAGGACCTCAAGCGGCGTGCGGGCCTGCTCCTGCTGAAAGAGGAAGTCCTTCATGTAGCCGATGACATGTTTCGGCTTGCCGTTGACCATGATGCTGTCGCCGCGTCCGCCGGTCAGGGCGTCGGCCAGCGTCGTTTTGGGATCGAGGCTTTCGCGATGCTGGTCGAGGGTCGCCATTTCGATATTGGCGCCGAGGCGGATCGTGCCGGTGTCCGGTGCGTCGGTTCCCGTCAGCATGCCGATCAGCGTGGTCTTGCCCGCGCCATTAGGGCCAATGATGCCGATGCGGTCGCCCCGCGTTACGCGGATGGAGAAGTCATCGACGATGGGCCGTTCGCCGTATGATTTTCCGATGTGTTTCGCCTCGATCACCAGCTTGCCGGAGGAATCGGCCTCGGCGGCGGCGAGATTCGCCTTGCCCGCGGTGCCGCGATAGTCCCGGCGCTGGTCGCGCAGTGCGAACAGATTGCCGAGGCGCTTGACGTTGCGTTTGCGTCGGCCCGAGACGCCGTAGCGCAGCCAGTGCTCTTCCGCGACGATCTTGCGATCGAGCTTGTGCTGGTCGCGCTCTTCTTCCGCCAGCACTTCGTCGCGCCATTCCTCGAAGGCGCTGAAGCCTTTCTCGATGCGGCGGGTTTCGCCGCGGTCGAGCCAGACCGTGGCGCGTGAGAGATTGGAGAGGAACCGCCGGTCGTGGCTGATGATGACCAGCGCGCTGCGTCGGCTGGCGAGTTCGCCTTCCAGCCATTCGATGGTGGTGAGATCGAGATGGTTGGTAGGCTCGTCGAGCAGCAGGATGTCGGGCGAGGGGGCGAGCACGCGCGCCAGTGCCGCGCGGCGTGCTTCGCCGCCGGACAGATTGGCGGGATCCTCGGTGCCGGTCAGGCCGAGTTGTTCGAGGAGATACTGCGCCTGATAGTGATCGTCCCCCGGATTCATTCCAGCCTCGACATAGGCGAGCGTCGTC
>Ga0214478_100888_pt1 | contig 16582 bp, 10 predicted proteins | sample M1_20Mar14CPVII9_2_FD_178001 | JGI IMG/M metagenome (GOLD analysis project Ga0214478, IMG submission 178001) | Marine eukaryotic communities from Monterey Bay, California, United States - M1_20Mar14CPVII9sort6BwellD7 | ecosystem: Environmental > Aquatic > Marine > Unclassified | place: USA...
GTCTGCCTATAGTATTTACAGTAACACTAACGATGATGAAATACAACAACAACAAAGTAAAGCAAATATATCCAATGAAATTACTAATCTTAAACGACACATCAACTCGTTGGTTAGAGAGCATCAAGAACTAACATCAAACAGAGCCCATCATACTGTACAACAAGAACACAATAATGAACAATCATGTGGTATGAAGAATTCAATTCAAGATGAAATACTACACACAATCTACAATATTGAGAATCAACTCAATATATTATACAATACACAACAATATATACAACAACGTTCATCGCAGATAACTAACATAGTAAAAGATCGGATACATACCGAATTATTAATTCGAGAAGAAATGGAAAGTGAAATGAAAGAATTGTATAGTCAAAAGATTATATATGAAAAGGAATTACATGATTTGAAAGTTAGATTGAAGGATTGTACTTGTTCAACTACTACTTCTTGTAGTGATGCTGAAAAGAAGAAGAGTGATAATGATGAGGCAATGGTCATTCTCAAACAAGAGATACAAACACTAAGAGGAGAGAATGCTAGTTTAAAGAATGATTTGGAAGAGTTGAATGATGAGATACGTAGTCTATCTCAATGTCAGCCTACTACTGTAGTAGCTGCTGATGACACCCTGACAATCCAACAACAATCCTTGAAATCGATTTCTCAACAGGAAGAAGAAGCAGCAGCATCTCAACAACGTATCCGCGCGTTAGCACAAAGTCAAGAAACAGGTGCAATGGTAGTACCTCGTGAAAGATTTGGTAGCTCAGTCAGTGGTAGTACATTAGAAATGATTGATGGTACCAGTGTTAGTATCGCCGGCGGGGGTAGAGAACGTTTGGATACAGCCGGTAGTGCTGAGGATATGAATCATATCTCTCTCTTTGATGAGAATACCATTGATAAGGATACAAATGATAATAAGGATACACCTGCTACAGCAGAGGGTATACGTATGCATGCAGAGAAGCTATTGTTTTGGGCAAACAAGGCAACTGAACGATCAAATACTCCTCAGATGGCGGCTGCCTCTCAGACTCGTATGGATGGCAGTACTCCATTCAATACTCCTCAAAAGGTTCAACCGCAGCAGCAACAACACCAACAAGAGCTGGCTGCCATCCCAATGTCTATCGGATTGCCTCCAAGGTCGCAGTCTCGTGTAGTACGGAATTCAAGTCAATTGCCACCACGTTGTCCATCACCTAATATAGCTACTCAAGTACAAGTAACGATCTCAGCATCCTCGTCAGTATCACAAGACGATGTGGCAGTATCTAGTATCAATGATATGGATACTCATTCAGAAGAGCTGAGTGACAAAGAGAATGGAGGGTTGATATCATTCAATCAAAAGCAAGAGGAAGGAGCTATTCCTGGGGCATTCCCCAAGCTGAAGAAGAATGTCAGTCTATCTCAACATGATATCATTATCAATGATTACGACAACGAGTATAACAATAACGATGAGGATATGGGCTATGAAGAATGTTCCACAAGTCCATTCACAGATCACCAGTCTGAGTTTTATCTACCTCAGTTGGGATTAGCCTCCATTGAAGATCGTTTATCCTTCTCGAATAACCCAACTGCCTTGTCTAATATACTCCGTCCATGGCAGTATCACTTCTTGGCATCATTGGATGTACATACTGCCGATGAATTACTCAAGGCACATAAGAATGATGCTAATGATCTATCACGAAAAATGAAGAAGTGGAGAAAGAAGCAGGGTAATCTTGTACTCTACAAGACGAAGGAGTGTTATGCCGCCTTAAAGATTTGGGCTCGTACATGTAAGGTTGTTCTACGGTCGATACAGAAACAACGAGAAGAGGCTAAAACAAGAAGTACGAGCAGTGGTATGGAAGAGGAAGGTGGAGTAGATGAAGAGCAGCAAGATAATGGTGCAGATAATAACGAGGAGAATGTTATTATTGAGAAACCTCAGTTCCTTGATATTAGCTTTAGTGCTGATACACATACTATTACAAGTGTATCGACTCTCGGCCAACTATCAAGTGTGGGCGGTGGAGGACGACCATTCGAGATGATGGAGATTTAGAGTGTCCGAGAAGTTGTGTTTGTTATGGAAGAAGTCTAGATGTAAAGTAGTTGTTTGGTGTTTTCAAATTAAACTAAGTAATGAAGCTAATAGTTGAACGACGGTTAGCGAGCATACCATTGAGCCTTAAGGTGTCAACTGGTAAATAAGTAATCATCTACACAATTGGAAGGAAAGGAAGATATACAAATGCCCAGTAACAAAACTCTTTATCTCTATTACGCTTATTATTTCTACTTGGCTTGGACTTTTTACAAACTAAACAATGTCCATTCTATTCTTCTAACACCCAATCTTCTTCTCTAAAACACATCTATTAGATACACCAGACCTAACATAGGTCTTCCACTAACATATACCTAACAAAACCACTCATCAGTCTTCCCGAACATGAAACTTTAGCATGCTCACATCAGAGGAGGGACATTACCAGCGAAGACTGAACCAGTTCCCTGGTTATCAATGGTACCATTTGTATTTCCTGCAAGAGTATTTCCAATCACAACTGTATCCAAGGTCCCAGCAAGAATTGCAATGCCAAATTCACCACTGTTTGTGATGCTATTGTCCTTGATAATGACGTCTTCACTAATGACGTCTTCACTAATGACGTCTTCACTGGTAAGTGAAATCACCTGAATTCCATTTCCACCACTTTGGTTAATTGTATTTCCTTGAATGACTACACGTTTGCCAATTACAGTGATCCCAGCACCCTTCGAAGAGATAATTGTGTTCTCTAGAATTAGATTATCGTCTGATGTGCTTATTGATCTTTGGCTAAGGTTGATTCCAACGTCAAGACCAATTCCTCTTCCTGTATTGACAATTGTATTGCCTTTAATGATATTCCTAGCATTACCTAAAATAGCCACACCATCGGTCCTAGTCTCTGTGATGAAATTGTTAATGAGAGTATTGTCATTTGACTGGATTTTAATACCTTCGACAGCTGAGGTTTTTTAATGTAGTAAAGAATAGATAGAAGATCACTCAGTAAAATACATGTACATATTATATATTTCTTTATGACAGAGAACGATGTGAACTTACTATTAGGACCGATATTAACGCCGTCTATAGTATGGAATCCACCGCCAAAGGAAGACAAATTGATACCAGCAGCGCCTCCACCTCCACCCTTGACTATTGATAATATGATGAGATATAGAATCAGAAATATTATACTCATAAACATGGAAAATGGCTTTTCATCATTATTTATACTCACGTGTACCAGGCCCCATGACTGTATTAGCTTTACCAAGTACTTTGATAACATCACTTACAATACCAGCACCAGTCTCACATTCCACAGTATACCCATTGAGATTTAACACAATTCCCTGACCATCAATCGTCAAGGCCGGCTTGATGGTTGATAATGGATCTGGCAATCCAGATGTAAAGTCAACACCAGGACAATCACACTGGAGACTTTTTTGGAGAGTAAAGACATTACCATTATCATTACCCGTGGTGATTACAGAATTGCATTCGCCGGGCTGTTATCGTCATATATAAAAAATTTAGAGATTAGAGTAGTTAGAGAGATATGATATCGTCGCCATCATCATATCGTCGTTTCATACTAACAACAAAAAACATATATCACATACCTCGGGAATCGGAGCAGAAGTAGGTGACCCGGTAGGCGATCCAGTAGGAGCCCCAGTAGCTGACTTCGACTTGCTACTACCCCTCGCAGGAGATAACATATATGACATGGACGCATCAGATTCCTCACCCTTGATGTTGAGATGACGACGACGAGCATTTGCCTGGGTGGCTGAGGCGATGATGCTAAGCGCTGAAATTGTTATAGTAGAGAACTTCATGATGATGATTTACGGCTATTAGTTATTGCAATAGATGATATATAATGGGCTGTAAGTAGATATATTTATTGACAGCATGTCTATATCGGCTGTGGGTGGTTGCAAGTCTTGATAAATCAAGACTTCATTCCACCCGGTATCCTAAGTTTGGCATGCGGAATGGTACATTCAATCCCCGCGAGTACTACTCAAAAAACAAATTTTTGATCTGCCCTCCCCTCATCAAACGATCGTATGACGCTTTATACACCTTGGTATATAAGAAGAGTACCAGCCACTAATCATTGAGTAAGATTCACACGCCTCTGATTTTGCTCGCTCGGATCTCCAACACAATACAAAATAAAATAAAATGACACAAGATATGTCATTTTTTCTCCCCCTCTTACTTTTTCCAATTGCTGTAACCTCAATAATACAATATGAACCAACATGCCCTACATCATTCTCAGGCTACAAAGCTGGTCCAGGATGTACAACATATTACATATGTTCCAACGGTCAGCTTGCCTCCCCAATAACAGAATGTCAACCTGGTACTATCTTCTCGGAAGTAAGATCAGTATGTGATTTAGAAGGTAGCTTTCAATGTAAAACTACATTACCACCAACATCACGTCCTACTAAACAACCTACACATAGTCCAACGTCACGATTAGCTCCCAGTACCTTATCACCAACATTACCACCCCAAACTCGATCACCATTATCAAATGTTGAAATAGAAAATGTATTAGAATATGCAAAACAAGATGTAAATACAAAGTTATTCGTTTATCAAAGTGGTTGGTCTGATTTAGATTTATTACCAAGTACAATATATAGATATGATGGATTTATTAGTGGATTACAGGTAATGTATATTAATGGCGTTGGTGATATGAAATTTTATTTAGGTGAGGATATGGTCGGTAGGAATGATGTTACATTACCAACTAAGATTGGTTTAGTTAATATTGCCGCATTCCTTGCACAGAGTATGAAGGAAACAATTAAATATAACGCATGTGACGAAAATAATTGGGATGTCATCAATGGTAAATACCCTCTTAGTAATGCATGCGGACAGTTAGAGCAGAGTTATCAAGACTATACATGTCCAAAGGAGTATGAACACATGAGTTGTGATGTTGATATTAATATGGAAATGAAGGCATCTACACAGGCTACGTGGTATGGTGCGCCTGGTCCATTATTTTGTGCACCAAGGAGTAAACAGCCATTTACGGGGTATTGGGATTATGAAAAGATGTGTGATAATCAATGGGCAGATCCACCACAGTATTGTACAGACTATGTCGGACAGAAGGGTGGTGGATATAATAATGATGAACCAGTTATGAATGGTGCAAATCGGACCGATGTCGAGGGATGTTGTTGGTGGGGACGAGGCGTTATACAAACTACTGGAGTATGTAATTATGGGATGTTAAATTATTATCTTGGTAAACGTGCCGCCGATGAAGGACGTGAAGCTCGATACCCATCAATAGACTTTTGTAAAGACCCAGGAGCTATATGCAATCGTGAGGAATATCCTGAATTGAAATGGATTGCCGGAATGTTCTATTGGATACAATCATTACAAACATATAATGATGGATGGTATTATATTGATAATGTAAAAAACTTCGTGGAGGGTGGAATGAGAGATGATAGTTTCATCGATGCAGTTAGTGGTATTGTAAATCGAGGATGTCATAATCCTCCGTGTGAGAATGGTACTGGTCCGTTAGATGGAGGGAGTGAACGACGAGAGAACTTTAGGAAGGTACTAGATGTCTTCTTTGAAGAGGATGGAAGTCCAAGGAAGTATAGGCTGGATGATAATGATATGGCTAACCTCGTAACTACTGCACGAGATGAAGAGGAGGAGGAAGAAGATTGGTCTTGGGTTGATAATGACGAGGAGGTAGCAAGTCCACCACCACCACCGCCACCACAAACTCCTAAGCCAATAGCAGCACTTCCACCTCCTCCAACTCCCAATACCCCAATCAACAACATCGGAAAGAAAGGACAGTACTGTCTGAAAAGTTTGGCTGCATTAGATACCGATTGTCCGACCGCAAAGACATGCAATGGAGACTCTGATGAATGTCCAGATGGGACGTATTGCTGGAAAGAGAGAATGTGTGGGAAAGCTGCAGAAGAAACGCCTCCTCCTCCTCTGACGATACAACCGACACCAAAGATTACACCTCAACCAATAACAACAAATAAGCCTACACGAAAAGAATTTGATATGAGTGATACATATTTTTGTGGTAGTGATAGTGTAAGTGCTGCCTTATCATGCCATAAGAGGTGTAGAAGTGGATTAGATTCAGAGTGTGATGGGGGTGAGACTTGCTTTGGGTACACTTCATGTAAAGCTGAAGTGTCTAGACCACCAATTACTAAAGCTGAGACAAAGCAACCAACAAAAGTTCCAACGAACAAGCCGGTACAGAATCCAACTCCACGGCCTACATCTAAACAAACTACTGCTGCTCCACAATCTACAGATACTCAACAATTACTTTGTGCGTCAAGTTTGGAAGAACTTGAAACAACATACAGAACTGCTGAGAGTTGTGAAGAAGGGCCGTGTACATCTGGATTGTTTTGCTTCCCTTTTAAGTATACAGATGACAACTCTACGCCTCTACCGCCAACACCTCCGCCGTCACCCAAGCCTATAACCCAACAACAACCAGTGGGAGATATAGAAGTAATCTCCATTGCTGATAGAGGAGTCACTTGCCCAAAGACTGAATTTGTTGGCTGGCATACCTCAACGGACTGTACGGAATACTTTAGATGTAATAAGGGATCACTGGGCGTTGTTAAGGTTTGTCCACCAGATGAGAAGTTCGACAAGGTTAGATCTCAATGCCATTCAAAAGAGTATGTCAACTCTTTTTGCTACGGACCACCCATGGCAAAGGAACAAGTCGAGCTATGCAAGGAGGGTTATACAGGTTGGGAATCAAGGAATGCATGTCGAGAGTATTATTTCTGCGATCGAGGCATAGCGGATGCTATTTTCACCTGTGGACAAGATCTTCTGTTTGATATGAGGCTTGAGCTATGCAACTTTGCCAATAATGTCAAGTGTCTGGATGAGCAAGGCAATCCTATCACACCCCAACCAACACCACGACCAACAAAGAAGCCTCAAGTAACAGCTATTACTCCTCTTCTTACACCTCTCCCTACCAAATCACCAGTGGCTACAAGAACAGTATCACCTATAGCATCCGAATCCGAATCATCAACAGTTGTTGGAAATGAGACTGGGGGTACTGCAACAGACATGACTCCAACACCAACAGTGATAGTACCTTCTCATAATACAAGTGCTATTCCACCCTGGCTACAGTTGAATACCATAATGTCAAACGATGGTGCTTGTACTTTGAAAGGAGGTAGTTTGTATTGGGCCTTGTCGGCTAGTTTGATAATATGTCAAGTTCTTTGGTGATATGGTGGTAGAAAATCATAGCATTGTCATAATTCATAATATCAATTATGATACTATAGGAAGAGATATTCAGCATCACTTGCTTTAATACCTTATGGCAAACCTCCGCTAAGATGCAAGCTTAAGCCTTCACTCCCCTCTTGGCACTCGGCATACTTTTACTCCGCACAACAACGGTATCCTTCACCATGAGCGAGAGTACCTGAGCAGGCTTCATGATATCTCTAATATCTCTACATATATATAAACATCACCTATTTAATCATCACAAACAAATACCAACAACCTCCTCAACAACTCGAAGTAAGAATGAGCATATATGTAAGAAAAACAATTGTGAAAGGTATCCTTCCCAGTTATTCATTAAAGACTCCCATCTACAACTAATACACTAAGAACTAAGAAATAAGAAACATACATACATACACCTTGACAAAATACACTAGGTAAGTTGTGCTTGCTCCAGCTTGCTTTCCTTATTAATATAATAGCCGGGACAATCACTAAATCATTTCTATCAACTTTCTTTCAAAGATGGTGGTGGTCGGGATTTAACATAATAAGTATTACTAAATTATTCAAGAGAGAATTAACCTATTTCAAGATGGTACAAACTCGTGCCAAACGTCGGAAAGTTGAGTTGGAAACAGCTGAAGAAGCTGTACTGTTTAGTAGTGATACACTATCAAAGATTATAACATATTTACCTTCAGTTGATTTACTCAATTTAGCTCTAACATGTACGAAGTTCGGTGTATCTAATAATGATGATTCTCTTATTGAAAAGAGTACACGTATTGCAGTTCATGATACAGCAACAGAGGAACAATTGGCAGCGTTACCGCATTATGAAGGCGAAAGTTCATTAGCAGATTATCATTATCTTCAGTTACTTAGAGCACCTCTATTGTTTGATCAGCTTACAGTTGGAGCTGAGTATGTGGATAGGGAGGACAAATCATGTATTAGGTATAGCAATACGAATAGTACTATTGAGACTGCATTGAGCAACAATATAATGAGGGCAGGAAAGCATTATGCAACATTTGTATCCCAAAGTAATATAAAATGCTTGTTGGTGGGGGTGATCCGACCAGGAGAGATGGATAGATATGCAAGGGGATCTCCCCGTTACGAGGACTTCTTCCAAAATTTCTCTCAAACACATGTGGAACGTTATAACAATAGCAGTGTCCAGTGCTGCTTGTTGGGTTTAGCAACTATAAATTGTCTCTCAAGTGGTTGGGATGATGAGATAAACAATGAAACGGAATCATGGGAGGGATCGGAAAGTATTTCGTTAGGTGATGAATTGGGCATGTTATTAGATTTAGATGAGGGTACATTAACTGTATACAAGAATGGGCGGAAGCTAGGAGTTATGAAGAGAGGACTAGCAGGTCCATACTGTTGGGTAGTATCGATGCGGGGTTTATCTAGTGTTAGTATCAAACGAGGAACGATACCACCATGAATATTGATGGAGATTAATTGCAATAAGTAGTCTATCGTCAAACCATACTTAAACACGAGGATGGAAAGAGAAGAACATATGGTACCACCAAATTTAATATTAATGGAAATGGAGGGACTTCGCTCTACGAGACATTAACATACTAATACCCTCTCTTTTACATATCTACTCAATGAACTTAATACATTTTAATTCTATATCTACACAACTTTTAATCTTGTGCTCGGTTTCTTATTGCTGCAAAGAGCTCTTGTCTAGGATCTATTGGTTTCCACTTCTTATTTTCTTTGTTACCAGGAGAAGAATCTTCCTTTTCATATATCTTTTTGAGTAAAGGATCATCAGTCTTTTGATATGTAACTCCTTTGAGAAAGTCTTTGCAAAAAGTTAATAGAAGTTTAGTGTTGAGAATACAAGTTAATAGTGTGTATAGTTATAGGCATATAGAATCGTACAAACTCACCTTGTTTTACACTTTCTGGCGCATCAGACAACATCTTGTTCACCAAGAGCACTCTACTTTGCTTCCTCTCGCCATTATTGTTGATGTATTTAACTCTATCAGAAACACCATCTGGAGGAGGCTTACTCGGTATACTTTGTCTTCTAGATTTGATATCAGCAAGTAGTTTATCCTTCTGACTCTTTTGCCTCTGTGGACTTCTTGGGAGGCCTGGTATCGTATTCTTCTGTGATCCTCCTTTCTTCTTGATTGCATCAAACAAAGCATTCATTGGATCTGTTCCTTGATCAGCAGGTGTGTTCAGCCCTTTAAACTTGTCTGACGATGTACCCTTTCCAACAACATGCGGCTGAAAAGCTGATGCCCTAAGAGAAGGCTTCTTTGGTGTATTCTGTGGCTTCTTCTTTGGAGTATTCTGTTCCTTCTGCTTCTTGGCCGCCGCCGCCTGCTTCTTGGCTAGCTCTACTCTTCTATCATACTTCTTCACTCCACTTTCAAGGGATATAGCAAACTCAGATAGAACTTGTAGCAGTGCTGGGGCAGAACGTTCTCCTCCATCCTCTCCACAGTATATGGCAAGACCCTGAAATAGTGTGAAAGATTATTGTTAGAGATTTGTGGAGTGCAGACGAATGCAGACTGTTGAGACAATAAACAGACGTACCTTGCAAGCTCTAATAGCTTCATCCTGGTCTTTTTCGGCACGGCAGAGTATTGATTTTGAATGGATCAAAAACTTGGATAGTCGATGAACACCTGGCGTATACTTGACATTTGATGATGAAGATGTCGGAGAAGAATCATCTTTCGTTGCTTCACCCTTCTTCTTAATTGCTGCAAATAGTGCTTGTCGTGGATCACTACTTTCCTCCTGTTTTGGTGAGTCATCTTCTTTTGCTCCTCGTGATTGAATGGCAGCAAATAGAGCCTTCCTCGGGTCACCGACTTCATCCACATTGGCCTTTTTTGGCATGCTACTCGCCTTCTTCTTGGATTGATCTCGTTTCATACTTGCTAGCTCAGTTTTGCAAAGCTTGTAGTCCTTTCGAAGAGTATTCATATCACCCAACAGGTCACCAATTAACAACCGGCTCGAATCCTGTATATCTGGAAACTCTGACATGAGCAATAGAGACTGTCTCTCTCCCTTTTCTATGAATGTCTCAACTATATAATCCAATACTGTGGTCTTCCCATCGGCACTCTTCGTCTGACTTAACCTTGACAAACTCTCAAACTTAAATGCCTCTACACCACCATCAACTGTACCAGTATTCATAACATTACCGATGTTTAACACCAGTTCCAACACTGCAATAAGTTTATCACTCTCCATAACTTGAGAACATACCTCTTGTAATGTATTAAATCCAGCCCGTGCTTCCTCGACGTGTTCTTCAAATGTAGACATTGTCTTCATTACCTTAACTTTATCTTCGATGCGCTTAACTGGCACAAGTTGACGGAAGAAGAGTTCAGCAGTAATAAGCTTATCATCATCACCATTGTACTTCTTTATTGCTTGTATTTCTTTAGGAGAAGGGAGGAGGTTGGGGATGAACTCCACACGTTCACCAACAATCTTACAGTCCGGATCAAGGTCGTTAATTGTCTCGGCCAGTGATCGGAAGGTGAAATCGTTGAATGCCTTGAGACTAATGGCAATATTGTTTGCCCGAGTAAGATCCAATATCTTGGCCATATCACTACTACTCTCATCTTGATTACTACCAGACTTCTTCTTGGCCGTATTGTTATTGTTTCGCTTCTGAAATAGTTCCTCAAGCTTCTTAATATCAGACTCCTCAGGGTTGATTGATTGGAGTTTTCGTTTCTTCATACCAAAGATACTTCGTTCGAGTAATTCAGGAGCAAGGTTTTGTGTCGTCCAGTGAAATGCAATAGTCTTTCTATTAGTTGCCTTGGCAGGCGTTGCTGCTGCACTTTCACCTCCATTGCCGGTGACATACTCTTTTCCAAGAACTGCCTCTACAATCTTGGCACTCACATCCTCTTGTTTCATCTTATGTAACACTGCATCCTTGGGTATACATACCTTGAGCATCCCACGATACTTCGACGCAATCTTTTCCTCCTCCTCAGATAAGGCTGGGCCGCCTACAACTGACTTGGCACTGTTCTGGGGTTTAGATGGCTTCTTGGCAACAGTTTCGTTTTGTGATGAATCATTGGACGATGATGGCGACGCTTCCTCGACTATTGCAGATATAATCTTCAAGTCGACACTCTCCTGCTTCATTTTGTGCTGAACACCCTCGAGAGGAACTCCCATCTTAAGCATCTTACGGTACTTGTTTGCAATTATCTCTTCTTCACTTGATAGTTTTGGTATAGTAGTTGAGGCATCCTTCTTTGTTGGCTCTTCTTGTTTTGTGGATTCATCAAACACGGCGTCGATCACTTTGGCGTCGACTCCTTCCATCATCATCTTATGCCGAACACCGTCCGCCGGCACACCCATTTTCATCATCTTTCTAAACTTGGATACTGTAGCCTCTTCTTTGTCACTGAGCTGCTTGCCACCTCCTTCTTTTGACGTGTCTTGTCTTGGTTTATTAACATCGAGGACAGCATTCATAATCTTTGGCTGAACGGCATCAGATGTCATTTTATGTTTTACAGCATCAGGTGGAATACCCATTTTGAGCATCTTCCGATACTTTGATGCCACCTTCTCCTCCTCTTCGGATAAGGACGATGCTGTATTATCCTCGTTCTTCTTTGGTAATGCCGTTTGGCCACCTGACAAGGGTGATAAGGACACTTCAACCTCTTGTGGTTCACCTCCCTGTGGCGAGTTACATGTCAATCGAAGCTTAGTCCTCTCATCTTGAGAATATTGACGGTACTTATCCAACAGAGATTCCTCTTCCTCGGTCAGACTCTTTAATCTAGCAGCACTACTTGACTCTCCTTGTTCATTATTACTACTTTGTTTGTGATTTTCTGATAACTCGTTGGTAGGCGGCACTGATGGGGTCTTCTCTCCATTATCACTAGATGATGTTTCTACTTCTCGAGGCTTGGTACTAGGACCACGATAGAATGCTTGAGCAAAGTCCAAACAAACATCAGCACTCTCAAACAACAGCGGTGTACGTCCTTGGGAATGAGCTAATGTAGCACCAGTTGCCTCAACATTCAATGTTAGTGCACGTATGTCTGATCGACGTGCCCACCAGGTTATGCTTGCCTTACGAGTTGTTCCACTAGTAGAGGAAGAGGTGGTGGATAACGCCGCCGTAACTATGGCAGTTTTACCAACTATAACCACCTTTTTATTCTCTTTTTCATTGGCCTTGATTTGGAACACTGCCGCCTCGCCCTCATCCGAGGGGAAGACTCTCTTTGGCAGTGCATCAAGGTCAATACTATCACCAACACAGCATAAAGCTGGTAATGTCGATGATGATGTTTCCGTAGTGCTTTGCTTTGGTGTGTCGGTCACAGGCGGCAAGACATTGACCCAGCTTGATGTTGACGATGATGTGCTATTCCATGAACCTTTTGATTGTATTACAGGGTGTAGTGATATAGTGGAGGGTTGATCCGACGATGAGTTGGGCGTTTGTCCAATAGAACACATACTCTCTCGCATCTTGGGCGTGGTACGTAGTTGAACATTAGACCACGGAGATTCCGTCTCGGTGGGTGAAGAAGAAGTGGGTGCCATTCGTTGTTTCTTGCGGGGCGATACACGCCGAAGGGTTACAACCATGGGACTCTTATCCTCATCTGGACTATCATTGACATTATCATTGTCCAATTGTTTCATCTTAAGTGCCTTCTGTTTCATCTTTAATGTTTCTCTCCAAGAGAGACTCTTCTTTGGAGATTGAGATTCCGATGTGCCACTACTGCTTCCACTTGCCGTACTCCGGCTACTACTATCACGAGAACTAATACTATTCATTCGACTGACACTTCGACTTTTAACGCTGGCAAGTAATTTCTTCGTTGGAGATAACTTTTTGGTTGAAGAAGGAGATGATGATGATGAAGGTGGAGGTTTTAAGCTCTTCTTGCTCTTTTGAGGTGACAGCTGCTTCGAATTCCTATCACCACGGGTTTTGCTTGAGGAGGAGCTGTGTACTGATGAGCCCATACTTGGCTCATTCTTGCTCTTCATCACTTCAGCCGACTTCTCCTTGGAGCTAGTACTTGGTCTTATAGGAGAAGAGACTTTTGATTCTGTAAGAGCAGACTTTCGTACCTGAGATGATGATACTACTTCTTGCTGCTGTTTTACAACCTTATCACCACCCTTACTCTGATTTCGTCGTTCCTTCTTCAACTTCTTATCACCAACTAATTGACTTGAATCAGTCATGAACCTATTCTTCACCCGTGGATTCTCTACCATATACCTGTGTATAGTTGTGAGTGATTGCTGTGTATGAGGACCCATTGGGATCTTCTTTTTCTTAATCTTTTTACCATTCTCATCATACTTTGGAACTGTGGGTGATTCGACGACACAAGATTTGTCAAGTGGAACTTGTTCGGAGGGTGATCGTCCCAGAATAGATTGAAATCCAGACCATAGCTGATGTAGTGGTGTGAGGAAGGGTATAGGGGGTTAGGAATACATTATATTTGCAAACAGATACAGTAATCAGGTTAGGCACCAACATGAGACTCACCTCTTTATGATCACCAGCAACTTCTTTCCTCAACGCTGCCATAAACTTTGTAAATTCAACATCCTCCTCGACCATATCGTGTGCTGCTGTTGTAGTAGACTCGAAGACGTGACTGCTATCATTCTCTGCATCGTCACACACTTCCAACTGTTGACTAACTTCTTCAGAATCCTTGGTATTACCATCATCATTTTCCAATGTTAACGCTCCAACCCGAGGTGGTGAACATTGTGCCTTCTCTCTTTCCTTCTCCCTTTGCATCTTTTCCAATGGTGATAAATGAAATCGAACCGACTTTTCTGGCGGCTGTTCTTCATTATGTTCGTCGTTAGCATTGGTATCTTCCTTTGAGTATGCACGATCACGTAATATGCCATTGTTAGAAGAATCATCCATCGATTCACCAAGATGCTGCTGTCCAGTAATACTCGTTTCATTCTCCACTGCCTTTGTCCCGTCTTCTTCCTCATCTATCATTGAGGTGGCAATATCATCCTTAACACTACCACCAGTAGCAGAGGAGGTATTATCAATCAATACCGTAGAAACACTGCTACTACGAGCCAGGAGGTCAGACGATGAAACACCACCACCACCGCTATTATGAAAGAAGGTCTCTTCACGTACAGGTGATAATATAGTCCCACTACCAGCTCCAGCTCCACCTCGACTACTACTTGACAAAGCAGTATGACTATTATCCATACTATCCATACTTGTACTACCAAGTGTACTAATATCCTCATCGTCATCATCATTACCGTCAAGTGTACTCTTTGTATCCTTGGTACTTGTACTACTCCCGACACTGCCACCTCCTCCAGACTTGTTATTCTTACCCCTGCTACTACTACTTTTCTTACCAAGATAACGGTCTAATGCTCGTCTACTTGAATATGTAGACTTGGGTGGTTTAGCACTTCCCACAGATTTGGCAGTGGAAGAATTAAAATCGCAACTTGCATTGCCATCCTTACTACTACTACCCTCCACACTATCCATAACACTACTACCCAACGTCTTAACACTACCACATAAACTAATCGTGTCATCAATACTATTCGTCCCTTCCCCACCACTGTAGCTACTACTGGCTACACTATCTCCACCAATGGTACTAGCACCAGCATCACTAACTGTACTTGAATTTAATATTAGGGGCATATTCTTCATTTCAATTTGTGCCTTACGACGTCTGGCTGCGAATAATTGTTTCATTTTATCATCCTTTGATTTGATATTGGAGGTAGTGTTGTTGGTGGTGTTTGTTGTACGGGTAGTGGTTGTGGAAGATGAAGAAGTGGTGGTTTCCTTTTTCGCTGTCTCCTTGGAATCTGCTGTTGTTGTCTTGGAACCTTCAGTTGAGGGTGCCTCCTTGGTTTTAACAATATTAGCACTTGACTTAACTTCTTCCTGTCGTCGGACCTCTTCCTTTTTGTGAATAACCGCATCCCTTCCATTATCATCTCCGGACTTGACCTCGACCAAATAAGACAACGGACACCACCCGTACTCCCTATCCTCCTCACTACCTTCCTCACTCTCTTTACGCATCCCTCCAACCTTACCCTCCTTACTACCTTCCTCACCAACTTCCACTCCATCTTTAATCATATAGCCCCATACCCAACCATTACTACTTAAATTATTAAAATCTAAATATATTATATCATTAGTATTAAATGATAATTGATTTTTTGTGGGTGTGCCGGAGAAGGGATGGATTGCGCGGTGGGGTGTTGCTGGTGGTTCTGCTTGTTGTTGTTGTTTGGCAGAAGAGTTATTGGAAGATTGTGCCGCCGACTTGGATTTATTGGTGGTAGATGCGGTAGAATTATTATTAACATTGGTAGTATTAGAGGCAGAGGAAGAAGTAGGAGACATCTTCTTTTTAGTACGTTTTGCAATGAATATTGCCTTTTGTGTCGAGGACATTTTTTTATTATCAGCGCTACCACCGCTTGCTTTAATACTACTACTTGATTTACCAATAGATAATTTACTACTACTACTACTACTACTACTACTACTACCGCCGGTGGTATTGGAGGTTGTGGTACGGTGGTTAATAGATGGCACACTGTTAGACTTTGAAGTACCTTCATTATAATTTTCTTGATCGGGTGTTGTCGCTGTAGGCTGTTGTTGGTCTACGTCAGCCTTCTTATTCTTCTTACTCTTCTCGGCAATCTTACGTGCATGATAATTACGTAATTTCTGTTGTCTTTCTGATAGTACTACTTGATTATTATTCGTCATGGTTTGGTACAGTTGTGGTATAGTGCAGTGTTGGTGGTATAAAAAAATTGTTGAAAAAAAAATGGAGCTGTTTAACTCTACTCCCTTACCGTCTGCCGTACACTATAAATTATTAATTGCATTAGACTATATATATAAGGAATCATATATCATACCGAGGTTATCTGCTATGTACACCGACCGCCACTGCTATTCTCTTCTCGATTTCTGTTTATGATTGGCAGTTGCTATTTGGCGCTAAGCCCCTGGGCAAAACTTTTGTCGAGACTTTTTAGTGCAAGCAAGCCTAAGCAAGCTATGGGCTTTGTGGTAAGGTAAGGGGGTTGCTGGAGATTGCA
>Ga0214478_100889_pt1 | contig 16574 bp, 11 predicted proteins | sample M1_20Mar14CPVII9_2_FD_178001 | JGI IMG/M metagenome (GOLD analysis project Ga0214478, IMG submission 178001) | Marine eukaryotic communities from Monterey Bay, California, United States - M1_20Mar14CPVII9sort6BwellD7 | ecosystem: Environmental > Aquatic > Marine > Unclassified | place: USA...
CTTGAGTTGGCGTGAAGTTTCTAAAGAGTTCGGTCAAGTAGTGGCGTCAATATATAATTTATATCCGTGTTGTTTGTGTAAGAGTTGGATTAATGGGTTTAAAGTAAATGCTGATTATTATTGTTACTAATTCCTACCTAATTCCTATTTGTTCTCTTTCTCTGTACATGACGGATTGATATGGTGGTCGATGAGAGGTTACCTAAGCACAGCAGTCACAATTGATGATCTCATCAGCCCTAAAGTCACATTCCTCATCCTCACAGTTACTACATAAGAAGTTGATGTCTCCAGTGAGAGAAGTATTCTGGATCCACAACTCTATCAATGAGGTGAGGTTTGCAAGTGCATCACTTGGAACTTCACCTTCTAATTGAATGTTATCATTCAGGTGCAGTGTCTCTAAGTCTTGTAAATGCTTGATCTCCTTGGGCAGGGTTCCTGTTAATCTCAAGTTCCCTAAGGATATGGAGAATGATATCAAAAGGCTGTTGAGCTATCTATGAAGAAGATACACACAGAAAAAAGCATTTGTTTCCTCTTCCTCAACTTACCTAGCAACAACTTGCTGATACGATTCTCCTCATTACAAACAACTACATCTGTATCCCAACTACAATGATCAATTAAGAATAACTCTTCCTCCGTCTCGCCACTGACTATACTTTCTGATTCGACAAACCAATACTCATATAATACAGTGTAATACAACAATCCCGAGACATACCGCTCCATGAACCAATCTATAGACACATCTAAGTTTCCTCTGAGCCAGTTTTCGCGGATGAAATCTTCTGGTAACAACTCCGGCATGTAGTTATTACCTGAGGAAATAAACTTGGGAATGTTCCACTGTTGTTGTTGTGGGTCTTGACTGTCTGCCTTGGGATATAGAAGAACCCATTCTATAGCTGCATCTTGAATTGCACTTAGTGCTTGCCAATCATCTCTCTTGGGTTCTAAAGTTGGACGAATAAGGAATTCCTTCAAGTGTTCATACTGTTGATCATATGATAAAGCACTATTATCAACTCCGTTTAAATCCTTTTCCGAAGGAATGTCAATCTCCTCATTTGTGGGAGGTGAAATCGGAGCAGGGGTAGTTTCATCCTTTGATTGTGATGTGATGATAGCCGTGGGTATGATAATGGCACATAGAACAATCAATGTGACAAGTACGATACCCTTAACATTAGATGATTCATATTCTTTACCGAATATCCTGATGGATGGGATAGGTTCAGCATGATATGTTTGAATAGGAGGAGGAGTTTCTTCGTTTTGGTTATTTGTAGTGCTTGTAGTTTCAGTAGCTACATTCTCACAATCAGCCACTGGGCTATTAGCTGTTGAGTTGTGTCCACATTCATCTTCTATAGGAACAGCAACTGCATCAGTAACGCTATGTATACCCAGACGATTTAGCTCGCTTTCATATGTAGGTGAAATAATATTATCTCCAGCGAAATACAGTACTGATCCAGCGCGGCCAGCATCGTCATTCTCATTGTTTGTAGAAGGAGACCCCCCTATGTGATGTGCACCAGGAATATTGCTTATATCTTCTGAATTATTTATTGTCTGCTGCTCTGTTGTTATGGTTGCTGGAGTTTTTGCCATAGTTGACATATCATCAACGGGAGGTATAGAGGTATTCATCGATGACAGCTTTTGCTCTGCTAATTCATTGATTGCACTGGAATTACTTGAATGCAATGCCTCCTCCTCACTATCCCCACTCTTTACATTTGCAGGAGTTTGTTGAGCTGCATTATCAACTTCAACATGCTCCTGATCATTAGAATCTGATTCCGAACCACCGTTAGTTGTGCACACATATCATAATCAAAGACACAAAAGATGGAAAAAACAAAACATAGATATCCTTACCATCCTCGTTCTTCTCCGCTATTGCATATGCCCTGTCATCTAGTGTTGAGTGGCAGATGAGTAATAGCGTCATCAGTCATCAAATCTTCATCATAAAATTAAGGCAGTGACTTTTACAAACCCTCAACAGCAATAATGCTCACAACAGAGAACTTTGATATGTCGTATGAGAGACTACTTCCTCTTCCTAATACCACCCATACTATAGAGTTTCATATTATACAGTTTAGTACTAACTAGCGTCGCGTTACTATACATCTCTCGTCAAGTACATGGTGGTCTGTGACCGACGGTAGTGGGCGGTTTAGCGAGGTATTAACTTGTGAATGATGAGGCGCGCGAGGTGATGACATTGAAACGATTCACTCAAACTCTTATCTCTCGATATAATCATTAGAGTCTATATATTTGATATATATTGAGATAAATTTATCCTTATTAACACTGTGTTCAGTATCAGTTTATGTTTACAGTGTAACAGGTCGAAACACATAAACTAAGGGGTGGGAATATTTTTCAGATATCTATCACTGCAATAAGCGAGAATTCAAGTTCAAAGAAGGATATATAGTGATATGCCAAATACTATGGAAAGTATACTAATTGGGAAATCATCCCCTGATCATATTGATACTGAAGATAATAACAGTAAACGCTCGGCGGTGGCACTGGAGGATACAGCAAAAGATAATAATAAAGATACTAATAATAAGAATAAACCACCAGTTGTTTCTGGCAGTACTCATCAACTACATCAGAATTAACTAATCGATTGAAAAGTTTATATAAATCGCCTCCTGAGGCTGCACAACAAAAGAAACCCACTTCCGAGGAACCTGCTAAGAAGAGAGCTAAGATCCAGCCCCAGCCATCAATTCAAATTATTCACGAGGCAGTTACACCATCTGACATTATCATTGTGTCTGTTGGAAAAGATGAGAATGCAGAATTTTCAGTGTAGTAGAACTATTCTATCATTTACAAATAAATACTTTAGTGGTATGATCAAATCTGGTATGGAGGAATCCATTAATAATGAGGTTAACTTCCCGGATGGCGATCCTGAAGGCTGGAAAATCTTCTGTGAGGAATTCGCTTCACCAGACGTTCTTGGCAAGATTGAGCACAACCATCGTTCCAAGATCAATAAGGATAATGTGGAGAAATTAATTCATTGGTTTGACAAATTTGAAATGCATGAACATCTTAAACAGTGTGACAAGGTGATTAGTAGATCATGGAACAGTTGGGTGAGGGCTGGTAATTTTTGGGTGCCTTCCCCGAATAAAGAAGAAGGTGTCGAGGCATACGAAACTCGTAAAAAAGAGAGAGAGACTCTGTTTGATGAGGCATTCGCCATATTCCAATACGCTGATAGGTACAAGCTGAAAGATACGCTAAAGATTATGGGAGATGGAATGGCATCATTAATGAAGAATGTGCCGCTAAGCACCAGTGATTTGTTTGATAAGCAAGTAATAAAGGTACTTCTCGATGGAGTTGGCCCATTCAGTTATAACGTGGAGGGTGGTCTTCAGTTTATTAATGAAGAAGGCTGTGCATGCAAGGCACTGTTGGATATATTCAAAGAGATTATAGAACCTTACACTGCATGTCTCTCTCAAGGACTTGTTGATCACCAAGAAGCATTCCCTGCACTTGTTTGGTCTTTTAAACAAAGTATGCATGCTACGAAAATAGGGGAGAATAAGGTATCTTCCGTCAACCTGAAGAATAAGAAGGATAGAAAGGCCGCAAGAAGCATTATTAACAAAATACTGAAGGAATGCCCAGATAGGATTTCCAGAGAGTTGCCTTGTGGTAGAGCTATGGGAAGTGAAGGTCATGATAAATCTGAAAAGATTTGTGAGTATGGGGAGAGGAAGTTAAAGAAAGTCTTGAAAAAGATATACACAGAAGAACACAGTGGAGATTTCTCACGGTTGAGTATTACTTTGCCTCAAGGGTACGATGAAGAAAGTTAGGACTAAGCCAAGAAAAATGTTGTATAGGGGGGAATTAACCCCAACACTTAACGGAAATGTGCTTGTTTTTATTAGACTATAACTCCCTCGAGTAGATGTAATCTTAATATCATTATTATCTTACGATGGTACACTAGATAGAGACTTTCGGAATGCAATCGTCAACTCTTCTTCCTTCTCCTTACTAACAACACATGCCTTCCACTGACCAATTTCAGGATTGTCCAACACTTCAGCCAAAACCTCCCTTCCAAATTGTAGAGGCACGGTTGGGCCACGACGGCTTCCATTATTATCATTACCAACACCAGAATCTTCACCACCCGCACGATAGATGAACCTTCTAAACTCATCACCGCCTCCGGGCAGTGGTATCTCAGCATAAAAGTATCCATCCGACCAATCATCTTCCAATGCATTCAAACCCAAGTCGGAAGTAATCTCCTTGAGTTGAAATCCTACCCTACTTGCCATATCAAGCATTTTCGATTGGATCGTTGGTCCAGAGTTGGCATCCACTGGTATACACTGGACGTGAGTATGATACCCTCCCTTGGTTGCAATACATCGTTCAAAGACGAACAAATCCTTGTTTAATACTGTACGGGCATGTAGACGTAACTTGGACTTGACTGACTCAATCTCGGGTGACAGTTTACGATTTACAAGTGCTCCATCCCCACCGTGCTCGACGGGCACAATGAGTGCATGATGATCATTCACTCCACCCTTGGGTAGAGCCACATAACATTCTTCATACACTGCAACAATCAAATGCTTCTCGCAGGCGGGTGAAGCAAGACAAAACCAACAATCAGTCCTCGAATCGGGAGGAAAGTGTTGCTTGTTGAACTTCAAACCGTAGTTATTTCCACCACCATTGCCAGACTTTGGCTGACTACTACCCTTGGCCCAATACAATGTAACGCCCGACAAATGTGATATATCCTTCTTCTTCATATCATCAGTAATTAAACAACTGGCCGTCAACTTGTCTTCACTAACACGTCCTCCATCATCATTACCAGTCAAGGCTACAATCGTAGTCAGTGCCGCGGTATGACTTGTAAAATCCAAGAAACCATAGTTGGTTTCAGCAGTTGGTTGACGAACAGTTACTCTCAATGCAGGTTCATCCTTGGCTGTTATACGATCAGGAGAATCAAGTGGTACACCGACATTTAATTCATCTTCCATGGTTCCTTGACCTAATGAACGCATAGTTTCCAACTCGGCAGGATAGTCAGAAGAGTTAATTGATGTTGGTAAACGTAAGAATAATGTAGTTGAATCACCAGCCTCTTGCTCGGTTAACCGATTACGTTGACGTCGTTGTGGCATCATACCCATATTGTTTCCTTGCTGCTGTCCTTGGTGATGTATTTGTGGTTGTTGACGACTTTTACCACTTGAACTCCACTTCAACGTCAACATGACATTACAAACGGCAACCTCACCATTTAAGTCTGCCAGACATTGATAAGCCTCCTCATGTGTATTAAAGTCCAAGAATGCATAACTTGGCCTCTGTTGTTCAGAATTTTGATAATGACTCTGTCGATGATTCATCTTGGGTTTCGGAAAACGTATCCCAATACAACCAAATGGTTTGAAGGAATTCATAATTGCATCATTAGTCAAAGTCATGCCAGATGGATCACGATGTAATCCATGTAAAAAGAGTGAAGTATTATCTGGATTGGATGCCTCGATTGCTTGACGTTTTGCTTCCTCCTCGTTCATCATACCACCACCAGGTCCATCCTCACCATTTAATGGACGTTTACGACCTCTCTGTTGCCATCTAAACGCACCTCCTGGTCCTTGTCCACTGCCAATGTTCATATTGGATGCGGCATCCTCCTGTGCCAATCGTCTTGCCCTTGCTTCTGACAAGCCACCAACTATTCCACCTCCATTCATACCACCATAGTTCATCATATTACCACCTCCTCTTCCACCACCTCCATTCAAATCAACACCATACGAAGCATCAGTATAAGGACAATCAACAACCTTATCTGACTCCTTTGCATTCTCACGATCATTGGAGTCCATGTAGGCCAATGGTACTATACCCACGGCATGTATATATTTAAATGATTTACCTAATGATTTTGAGATGGTTGGTGGTTGGATTGATCCCATTGCTAGGAATCGTCCTGCGTGACTATTACTGCTGGTGCCACTACTACCTGATGTGGATGATGTGGGATACCGATAGGGTAGACTTGCCATGAATCGTTGATGTAATTTAATTTGTGGAGGTGTTGCTGTATCATCCTTATCATCTTGTTGTTTCTGTTGCTGGACAGGAACAATTGGTCCAGGAGCAATATGATACCGTGGTCTACTCATAGCAACCAATTCAGCAACATCATAGGAACCAATCTCTATCCCTTGACCACCTCCTCCCTCTCCACTACCACCACTACCACTACCATTTAACAAGGTACGATCATCTAAACTTAAAGCACCAACTTTCATATCACACATACCCTGTCCCCATTCAGTTGATATTAATATATCACATCCTAAGAATGATGTATGTTGTGACTTGGTTGTAAAGTTGTTATTTGATTGTGTTTGTATTGTTGATAATCTTGTATTCTTTGGTAGATATCCTATTGTTAATGCTGTTGGATGTTCTCTTTTGGTTGAAGTGAGGGTGGGATCAACTAAGGGTAATGGTACACTAATAATATCAGCATTATTATTTGGTGATGAACCGATTAATTGATATAAATTGGGTGCAATTCGTAGTAATCCATCTGGTACTTTATTCTTCTCTTCCTTCTCCTTCTCTTCATTATCATCCTTTTTAACATCATCTTCTTCATCATCATCATCTAAATCAATCTCAGCATCATCTATAACCTTTGGATATTGCACCTCCAACCCGTTTGGTAATGAATCACCAACATCTACAAATAATACTGGTATATCAAATTTTATTTGACCTTCTTTGAGTTTGGTTGCATCATTATTCGCTGCTTCTATTTGTGACGTTTGTTCATCGTCTACTTTATTTGCTGCCTCTTCATCTCCTTCTACCTTATTGGCTACAGCAGCTCTAGAACTAGTAGCTCTAGAACTAGTAGCAGCAGTAGACGAATAGAAGAAGGGGCCACAACAGACACATATATCAAATGGACCCGCCTTACTATTATTTAATGTTGATAATTTATTCGATAGTAAAGTTAGTTGACCATTGATTGGTCCGGAGATTAATACCTTTACACGTTTATTATTTGATGCTGCCATCTCTTTATCTTTATCTTTCCAATCTCGTATTATTGATTTGGGATTTGTACTAATTGAAACTTAATTTGAAACTTATAAACTCTCATAATAAGTTTCATTATGAGAGTGCAATGCTATTGTTCTGCTTGTCTTAATCATAGCATACATAGGTATAATAGACGTACAATAAGTTTAGTCAAATATCGGTAGTAGGATTTCGGCTGACTGACATATTCTCATAGTAAAAAAATTCTTGGTCTATTACAATACCACGCAAGATATATATACTTCAATAGAATTGCTCTCTATCATATTGTGCCGACCTTGCATATTATATGGTATTGAGTTCTGTGTATTGATATTATGAGTAATAATACCAACAGTAGTAGTATATCTAAATGCGCTGCGTGTGGTAAGGGCGTTGATAATCTTAAAGTGTGCACATCATGTGAACAAGTTAGTTACTGCAATGCAAAATGTCGAAATTCACATCGATCAAAACACAAGAAGGAATGTAAACGGTATACCGCTGAAAAACGTAATAAGAATGCTACTATACGTGCTGAAGTTGATGCTATCTCCGAAAAACTTTGCAGTATTGTTATATCTGATGAAGAGTTGTTTGCAGATCCTCCGCCAAAAGATGACTGTGATATCTGCTTCCTTCCAATTCCTCATACAAATGGAATATGTGGAGTAGATACAGTGTACCAGAAGTGTTGCGGGAAAAGACTTTGCTATGGATGTGCTTTGGCAGAAACTAAAGAGATGGAAAACGGAAATCTAAAAGGATTGTGCTCATTCTGCAGAGTACCAATACACACTTCATGTGAAGAGAGAATCCAAAGAGTAAAGAAACGTATGAAACTAAATGATGCCGGGGCATTTCATTGGCTAGGAGACTCTTATCGTCATGGCAATAATGGTTTACAACAAGATCTTAGAAAGGCATTTGAATTGTTTCAACGGGGAGCTGAGTTAGGATTAAGCATGTGCCATGCCAAGATTGCTCATATGTATCAAGGTGAGGAAGTCGAGAGGGATGAAGAAAAATCTATTCATCACCTCATGCTTGCAGCAATGGGAGGGCACGAAGAATCCAGGTATAATTTAGGTGCAATTGAACACAACAATGGTAATATGAATAAGGCAATGAAACACTTCATGATTGCAGCAAGGAGTGGATATGTTGATGCATTAGAGCAAGTTGGAGAAGCATACAAAGCTGGGTACATGACTAAAGATGAATATGCAAATACATTACGTGCTCACAAACAAGCTACAGAAGAGATGAATATGTGATTGCCTTTGCAAGCCGTATGTACTAACAGGAGGGGTGAGGTATCCTTGGATCCTACTAGTTCCTACGTAGAAACACCCGGGTACGCTTTTTGGTCCGCCAGAGAGATTTTAAATGTACCTAGGTACATGTCCGGGCTAATTGGTCCGCCAGAAGGTAGATGTCAAGTGTACCATGGTACATATTTCCTGGACATATAGTTTCCATTAGGTTCTCCCCCCTTCCAAATAGTGACCTGAATACCGGTGCATATGATTGTTCATAGGGGATTAGGATACCCTGGTACATGGCCGTCCGCCAGAGCAGATGGGGTTAATGTACCCAGGTACACATATTCTGGACTTTGTTAGTGGTTGTATGTGTCCGTCCGCCAGCTCATAATGGGTAAAGTGTACCAAGGTACATATGCTCTGGACATGGCACCTCACCCCTCCTGTACTAACACAGAGAGCAATTGCTGAGGCGGAAGAAAATGAATAGGCGCTACTATTGGAAACTCTTAAATGAAATATTAATGACCTTAGTGATCTTTTAACTTATGCGTACTCTAACTCATTAAACAAACAGTTTTAAACATTCACAATTTTTGACCTTCTTTAAGTAACAAACATAAATTTTGCGTAGTTTTGTTTTCATCAGATTGACTCGGATACACCACCAATTGAAAGATCGCAGATGATATTTATCTTATGGGGCGGGTGTAGTAGTGGTAGTAGTATTGATACTTCTTATATCTACTTCCATTTACTGCAATTATCTTTACAATCAAAGGCATCAATACCCAGGAGCTACTCGAGTGATAGCGTCCTTTCCTTTTCTAAAATTTCAATCACAAATCACACACATCCTCTGATGTTGCCTACCTCTTATTATCTTCTTCTTACTACTATATTAGTCCAGTGAATTGTTATTATGAGTAGTAATACCAACAGTAGTAGTATGTCGTCTAAATGCGCGGCATGTGGTAAGGGCGGTGATAATCTTAAAGTGTGCACATCATGTGAACAAGTTAGTTATTGCAATGCAAAATGTCGAAAAGCACATCGATCCAAACACAAGAAGGAATGTAAACAATATGCGGCTGAAAAACGTAATAAGAATGCTGCTTTACGTGCTGAAGCTGATGCTATTGACGCAAAGATTGGAAAGATCATTGATTCTATCTCAGATAATTTAGGTAAGATGAGTACTATATCTGATGAAGAATTGTTTGCAGATCCTCCGCCAAAAGAGGATTGTGCTATCTGCTTCTTGCCAATGCCATTCACAACTGGAATGTTTGGAGTGGATATATCTTATCAAACATGCTGCGGTAAGATAGTATGCTCAGGGTGTATGGAAGTAGCATGTACAGAAAAGGATTCCCCATGCCCTTTTTGTAGATTGCCAACTCCTCGTCATGACACGGAGTTTATACACCTTGCAAGATGTAAGAAACGAATGGCAGCGGGTGATGCGGAGGCCTTCTACAATCTAGCGGGCGTGTATGAACGTGGAGTATGGGGGCTACCACTGGATAGGAGTAAGGAATTAGATCTGTTAAAACAGGCAGCAGAACTTGGCTCGTGTGCAGCACATTCCTCCCTTGCCTATGCATATCGAACTGGCGACGGTGCAGAGATCGATATGGAAAAAGCTGTCCATCACTGGAAGCGTGCAGCTATCTTGGGAGATGAAAGTTCAAGGTATTGTCTCGGAGTACATGAGGAAAAGATGGGCAATCTTCGCAATAGAGAGTTCGGAATGATACCCATAAATGATGCCAACTACAATCGAGCAATGAAACACTTTATGATTTCTGCTAGAGCTGGGTGTGAAAAATCCTTGAAAGCTATTGGAGAAGGATACAAATCTGGGATTGTAACTAAAGAAGAGTATGGCAAAGCTCTTCGTGCACAAAAAGAATCACAAGAGGGTATGAAAAGCGAACAAAGAGAAAATGCGAGGAAAAAACGTGAGAGAGAGGGGATGAGGATTATCAGTTAGAATTTAACGTATCTAGTAGTGGGCCATTCGAACAATAGCTATATTGTAATAATATAATAATACTCCTTATACCTGCAAAACAACTGTATATGCAAGTCTAACCATATATCGGCCTACATTTCTACTTATGCTAGTAGCGGTATCTTTGAGATTTGAGCACTTGAGGCACTTTAAGTAGGAGACTGAGTTGATAGAAGTCGGCGTCAACATTTGAGTCCAGTGAATTGATATTATGAGTAGTAATACCAACAGCAGTAGTAGTTCTATGTCTAAATGCGCGGCATGTGGTAAGGGCGGTGATAGGTAATCTCAAAGTGTGCACATCATGTGAACAAGTTTGCAATACACCGCTGCTATGCTCGGACGAAGAGGAAATCCGAAGAGTAAAGAAACGGATAGAGTTGAATGATGCTGGGGCCTTTCACAAGCTAGCTGGCTGGTATTTTCATGGTAGACATGGTTTATCACAAGATTATGGGAAGGCATTCGAATTGTTTAATCGGGGAGCGGAACTTGGATCAGTCTCACTTCTCATTCCTTACTTGCCAAGATATATCATTATGGTCATGGAGTCGAGAGGGATGAAGAAAAATCTATTCGTCACCTCATGCTTGCAGCTATGGGAGGAAGCGAAGTTACAAGGCACGTGCTTGGTAACACGGAGTATTATGACAATAATATAGATCGAGCAATGAAACACTATATGATTGCAGCAAGGGCTGGACTTGATGAATCTTTGGAGGCGGTCAGTGAAGGGATAAAGCCAGCTACGTGACTAAAGATGAATATGCAGATACGTTGCGTGCACACAGAGCCTCTCAAGATGAGATGAAAAGTGAGCAAAGAGCTGTCGCCGACGAACATAATAGGCGATACAGAAACTCTTAAAATAAAAAATATGATTGACCTAGTTTCTTTCAACTTTATGCGACCTTTAGTTAGTGAAACTACATAAATAAGTATCTAAACATTCACAATTTGGATTAATTTAACCTTTTATTCTATTCCCCATCCCTTTATATTAATTCCCATTCACTGGGGTGACATTGCAAGTCCAGTTTATAGCTTGTCAAGGTATTGACTAATTTCTGGAATACCATCCTTAAGACCCTTACGCTTACGCACGGCATTAATTGTATCAGCAACCTTTCCGCCTGCGTAAACAGTTCCGGTCATGGGCTCCCAATGGTCAAATGAGCACTGTGGGAAGGCCTTTCCTCCGGTATTGGAACGAAGATCAGCAGTGAAGCCGAATGATTCCATAACAGGAAGGTAAGCCAACAAAGTCATTTGTGGGGTTCCTGGCCTTTGCTCCTCAGAGAAAACATGACCACGACGTTGGGTGAGTACACCGTATACGTTACCCATGGCATCCTGTGGAACTGAGATATTGGCCAAGTAAACAGGCTCAAGAAGGTTGGGCTCGGCAGTCAGCATGGATGAAAAGCAAACACGACGGGCGGTAGGCATGATCTGTCCCATACCACGATGGATAGCATCAGCATGAAGAACAACATCCATAAGATTGAATCGACATCCACGCATTTGTTCCTCACAAAGAGGACCGTTCTGGGCAGCCCAGGCGAATCCACCAACAACAGACTCCTTAATTTCGAGTAAGTAGTTCACTCCCTTGGTTGTATCAACGAAAAGGTTAGGTCCAGTGCCCTCGGGACCAAAGGCCCAAATCTTACGAGCCTCTGAAACATCCCATCCGAACTCATCAGCAAGCTTACGGCCCTGTGACTTGGCCTCGGCACCGGCAAAGATCTCACCATCATCAATAGCAGTACATAGCTCGGCACTAAGTCCCTCAGCCTCAACAAACAAACGATTGTGCTTGTTGGCAGACTTGGCAAGACAGGTCTGGTCGGACTTGCCATTACATGTTTCACGGAAGGAAACAACTGGGTCGGAAACCTTAACCTCGGTTCCCATAAAGTCCTGCTGAAGATCCTGAAGACAAATCTCCAAGTGCAACTCTCCGGATGCGGCAATAATATGCTCTCCCGACTCCTCGGTGTAACACAAAACCATAGGGTCTGACTTGGATAGACGCTTCATACCCTCAACAAGCTTGGGCAAATCAGCAGAGTTCTTAGGCTCAACGGCACAACGAACAACGGGGGATACAGAGAACTTCATTGTCTTAATAGTGTGAGCATCATCGGCAGTACAGATGGTACCAGACTTGAGTAGGTACTGATCAACTCCAACCAAAGCACAGGTATTTCCGGCGGGAACATCAGAAACCTGCTCAGTGTATTTACCCATCATAATAACAGTACGCTGGATGTTCTTAACCCAAAGCTCAGTCTTCTTTCCGGGCACGTAGTTGGGTCCCATAATACGAACCTTCTGTCCAGTGGCAATGGTACCGGAGAAGACACGTCCGAAGGCGTAGAAACGTCCCTTATCAGATGTGGGGACCATCTTAGAAATATACATACAAAGTGGGGCACCTGGAGAGGTGTCACATGTGCGGATGGCAGTGGCAGTAGCATCATCAAGAGGACCGTTGTAGAGAGTATCAACACGGTACTTCTGGGCCTGAACGGGAGATGGGAGGTAAAGCACAATCATCTCCAAAACGGTATCACCAGCGGGAAGCCACTTTTGCATAACACGCTTAAGAAGCTGCTTGCCAACAAGCTCCTTCTCGTCAGTCTTGAGCTCGACACCAATTGCCTTAAGCATCTTCTTGACCTTACCGTGCTTCTCAGCCATGATGGCCTCGAAAAGTGTGGTAATGGGGGTGGCAATGAACTGACAGAAGGCACGTTCAAGCTTGCCGTCCTTGTTCTGACTGGTCCACACCTTACGGCCACCATCGAAGTACCAATCACCCCAAAGCTTTTGCATCATCTTGTCCTCGGGAACATTGAACTTGCTACCATAAGTCTTGGCGAAAGTCTTTAAGGTGAATGCCCACTGGTGTAGACCAGATCCGAATGCGACAGTTCCCTTAATAGGGTCAACCTGAACATCACCAAGTGCCTCGTCGTTGTACATGGAAACAATAACATTCACGGACTCAATAGCACGACAAAATGCTTGGTAAAGTTCCTCAGCGGGAAGTTGTAACTCAAGAAGAGCACGATCAACCTTGTTAACCATAAGACAGGGCTTAACACGTTCGGAAATAGCCTGACGTAAGACAGTTTCAGTTTGAACACAAACACCATCAATGGTATCAACAACCACAAGGGCACCATCAGTAACACGAAGGGCGGCAGTAACCTCACTCGAGAAATCAACGTGACCTGGTGAATCAATCAAGTTAATCAAGTGTGAATTCTTTGTAATCTTAACATTGGCATCATCATCCATCTTATCTTCAACGGCCTTTTCCTGCTCGGCCTTATCCTCGGCACTTAATGATTTAACACCCCCGGCAGCCTCAGTGTCATACTCAAAGAACATGGAAATTCCAGTAGACTTAATAGTGATACCACGTTCGGCCTCATCCTTACGTGTATCGGTGTATCGTGCTCCACCGGCAGCCTTGGCGGAGATAATACCAGCCTTTTGTACAAGGGAATCGGTTAGGGTAGTCTTTCCGTGATCGACGTGTGCAATAACGGACATGGACCTGATATTGTGCTTCAGGTCCATAATGGCACGCATTTGATCTACTGTGAAGTTAACCTATAAATGATTGAATAATTATTATTGATGATCATATTGATGATATTTTTGTTCGATTCGATGGGTTGTGTTTAATATTGTTTGTAATATTTAATTAGAGTGGGAGGGGAAAGGAGGGAGGTAGAGGACAGAGATAACAAAGGATTTGTTAGAAGAGAAGATGAACATATCTTGTGCACAAAAATGGATAAGTCTCAACCCGAACGACGCCCCGTGCAAATCAGATCATATTGATAAAATATCAATACCAATAGAAATACCGAACAATTTACTATCCATCCACTGATAGCAGTACTGAATAAAGTATTACTTCTTCGCTGCCACCACATTCTATGAATCTATCAACTTTTTATCTCAACCATTTCCTTCCTCATAATATCGCCACAAGAAATACCCCCGAATATCAAACATAACATAAATAATAGGCTAACGGGACGTACCATCTTGACGTTCTTTATTTATAATAGTAGTAGTGAAGATGGTTTATTGTGTAGGCAAAGAGTGGAAGTTGGTGAATTTAATTTGGTGTGATTCGCGTCGGTTGGCCCCCCAATATTTCTTAGTACCATTTTGCGAGAGCCCTCTAAATGAACTACTACGCCCGCTGGAAATGAGTGGCTGTGGCGAGCTTCGCAAAGAGAGATTCTTTTTATTCCCGATAGTAACGCCGGTAAAATCAAAATCTTGTTTAAAGCTAGTAGATATGCTTTGCCAATATAGTACTTCTTTCCAGTTTGATGAAAGAATAGTGAACGCAGTAATAGTAAAAAGAAGACGATAATAAGTTGTTTTATTAGTATTGAGTCGTCATCAAGCAAAAGCATGATGTCTAAAACCAACAATATATCCACATCTTGTGATGATAAAAAATCTGCACCAACATATGCTGATACTTTAGTTGATACCTTATTTGACGATAATGATACGTTTATCAAGAATATGGATTTGTCTAAATGCGCGGCATGTGGTAAGGGTGGTGATAATCTCAAAGTGTGCACATCATGTGAACAAGTTAAATATTGCAATGCAAAATGTAGGAATACTCATCGATCCAAACATAAAAAGGAATGTAAGAAGCTTGCTGCTGAACGAAAATTGCAGAATAAAATCTGGGATATGAACAAGATGGTCATATCTGATGACAAATTGTTTTCAGATCCTCCACCGAAAGAAGATTGTCCAATATGCATGTTGCCGATTCCGTTTGCTATTGGACTTTGTCAGGTGTCTACAACGTATCAACCGTGTTGTGGAAAAACATTGTGTAATGGTTGTGTTATGGAAGCGGAAGAGGAAATAGAAAAGGGTAATTTGAAAGATTGTTGCGCCTTTTGCAGACTACCAAGTCCTCTTTCGGACAAAGAAGAGATGTTGAAAAGAGTAAAGAAACGGATCGCAGTGGATGACGTTGAGGCAATTGATTGGCTAGGTGCTCAATATTATCATGGGATTGGAGGTTTTCCGCAAGACTACAACATGGCAATCAAACTGTGGAATAAGGCAGCTGATCTTGGGTCTGTTAAGACGCCGAGGACACATCATTCACTTGCTAATTTATATCATTGTGGTCGAGGAGTCGAGAAGGATGATGACAAAGCTATTCATTATTACAAAATTGCAGCAATTGGAGGGCATGAAATAGCACGGTACAATCTTGGCGTGCTCGAATACGAGAGTGGTAACTATGAGCTAGCAATGAAGCACTATATCATTGCAGCACGATGTGGATTTGAAGACTCTTTAAAGGCAGTTGGTGATGGATATAAAGCTGGACACGTGACAAAAAATGAATATGCTAGTATATTACGAGCATACCGAGACTCACAAGATGAGATGAAGAGTGAGCGGAGAGATAGATCTCGTGATTGGATGAAGAGCTTTGATGTCATGAGAAAAACTAATAATAAAGAGTAGAGTTGATTTTATATCTTTTACCTACTACGTAAGTCAGCCACCACGAAAGATCTACGCAAAGAGTCAACAGTTTCTACATCATTAAATTAACTTATAAGGAATATAATAACAGAGCTTATATGACTGGAATCGTAAACAACGGTAGGATATTGTTGACGTTATGGTGACCCGGTATCCTTTCAATTCAATCACGGCTGTAAATTCCTCTCTCAATCAGTCTCTGGTCTCAATAGCATATAATGTATGGCTACCCTGCCTCTCTCTTGTTGGTGAATGCAGCAGTATATTATGCAATAGATCAGTTGAACATCCTTTTGGTTGGTGGTAGTACGGAGTATAGCGGCAGTATCATACCACTTTTTCATGATCATTGAAAAATTATAGATATATTATAGCTATACCACTCTATCGTAAATCTAAATCAGCCACCAATTTGTCTACTCTCTGACCAATACTAGGTAGAGTAGTTATATATCATAAGTAGTTGACAGAGGTTATTGATTGATAGTACAGTTTGCTGAAAGAAAAGTAAACGCAGTATATAGTGCAAGAAGAAGATAATAAAGTTTGGTAGTAGGGAGGAAATATATCAAGTAATAAAAATGTCT